>JAAUXT010027612.1_pt1 | contig 64741 bp, 52 predicted proteins | sample 7278171 | NCBI WGS metagenome assembly JAAUXT01 (sample SAMN14350112, study PRJNA611818) | marine sediment metagenome | isolation source: surface marine sediment (1.8m) | place: French Polynesia: Moorea | collected 2018-08
CCATTCTGTCCTCTGACAGATGACCCATTCATCTGTCCCAGTCATAGCAGACTGACTGCCTTACAAGGACATCAGTCCTTTTTATAGGGATGGGAGTCCAAAAACACCTGTCCCTCATTTGCATAACAAAAGAAATGACCGTTATTTTCCTTTGTTCCCACTTTGGGGCACTAGGCCTCTGGACCAATCAGAAGGCTGGATTTTGAATTCTAGACCAATCAGAGGCCTTCCCGCCCAAAAATTTTGTGCCCCATAGTGGGGGGCTCTTCTCTCGTGGCTACTGTTCGGATGTTGATGGATCTGGCTTTGAACACCGTTTCCTTCCCGGAAGGTTCTGATTGCGTTTCAAGTCGAAGAAAGGCCTGGTCCCGGGTCAAAGGGATGAGCATCAACCCTCCTGACCTCGCTCTAAGGGGATGTTCTGACCCGAGAGACCTCACATACTCGTCACAGAACTGAAATATTGATGCCTCAGCTATCCATCAAGATGTGCCCATACTACCAATGTCATATTTGATGTCACAAGAAAGGGTCGGCCTTTGTTGTGGCCAAAGGACAGAGGAGTTGAGGGACAAACTTTCGAACTGAAAACTGGTCACAGCTGGTGAAATCGAAAAATCTTCACAGCGAGAGGAATCCTCGGGCTGGTGCAAAATTTGACTGAATCCAGACTGACCACGTCAAGAGACGCGCACCAAACTATTGCGCTTGCTCTTTCGCAATGTGTACAAATATATAAATTGGAAACGAGACAATCTGACTGCATGAAGGACTACATCACTTTACAATTGGCTAATGATCACGGAGAATGTGTCAGAGCCAGGATAATGTCCCCATCCATCACAACTACCATCAACTGTTAATTCTACTTGTCAAAAATCTTTCTGCTGTAATAGCTCTACAATATTCAGCACAAAACACATCACTGAAATGACATCTATTTGCACAGATTTCTACACACTATTAATTCCTTCTTTTTGCACAGATTGACAAGAAACAGTGTGGGAAATATGTGAGGGAGTTCTTCAGTCGGACGAAAGTTCACAAGATATCTTTGTTTCAGCAGTTTTCGCTTTATTAAATTGGTTGTACGAGTGAAAACCAATGGTGGAACAGACAGAAGCTCAGTGGTCATGTCTCTTCCATCAGCATCAGCTTCTCAGTGGGAGGTCTGCCAGCAAGTCAGATGCCACCATATATAATCTCTGCCTGAAGGTGCCAAGTTGGCTTTTTGTGCTTCACTTGAGACAGATTTGGTTGACATGAGACATGTTTGTGAAATAAGGATTTGTGCTCACCTGTCAGATCTTCCTGGCTTGGGACATGCACCTTTTCAGCTCTCTCAGTTTGATCATTTTCAGTGTGTGGGCTGATTTCAAGAAGATGGAGTCAGTCTCGCTCTCTCTCCCTTGAACTGACATCAGCACCTGCACTCCCCAGTGACTACCCATGGCTGTGTTCAAGTCTGATTCCCAACATCTCAACAGCTCAGCAAGCATGCTTTTCGGTTTTCTCTTTCTGCACACTGCCTTCTTGTTGGAAACAGACTGATGACCTCTCCAAAGGAGAGACAACCCCTTTCTTTTGTTCATTTGCTGAGCCTATGAAGAGACTGTTTTGAACATGCTGGTGACGTCGAAGTACAGACAGGACTGGATCGTGCTGGGAGTTTTCTTGTCGAACTAAATCATTCTGTTTACATCTATTTCCAAAGACAGGCGTGATCACACATATCTGCAGTCTGGCAGTGAAAGCACTGGAAACTTGACATGCCAGCTCTTCTCTCCACTGCTCGAAAAGAACGCGTACTCTGAATATATGAGAGGCGCATTTTCCTTGAATAAAATCAATGCAAAAATCACTTGGGCAAAAAGAGGCGAAAACACAGATTATGCTGTTCGTTTGCCTGGCTTTTAATTAGTGACGAACACCAAGAAAGTCTCAAGCTTTCAGGAGTGCAAATTTGGATTCTGGCGTGATCACCAGAGCAGGAGACAAAAGAAGCACAAAATGTTGCTCGAAGAAATCTGTTCTGCGACACCACGACACCCACATCACAGTATCCCGAAACAAATTGTCTGAAATACTTATTTCGTGCACATTCTCGTCCAAAGACGAGACATCTATCAAGAAAAGAAGTGTAAGTTAAACAAAAGGAGTGAGCTTGATTGGGCCAAGTCGAGGCTGAGAAGTGGCACTCGGCGGCTGCGAGCGTCCCGCGGTGGTTGCAAGCAATCAACTCCCTCCAAGCCTCCGCGGACTGAATCAACATTTTACATGGACATCAGGTACCCGAGTCTGTAGCGAAAAATTGAAGTGCTCACTTGCTATCAAAGTTGTGGGAATTGTGCAGGAAGTTGAAAAGGGTCGGAATCTTGTGTCCCTTGGGTTATTACTGCCTCACAAACACGGACTTTGCAGCAGTGTCCATTCTGGGAGGACCACCTATCTTTCAATGTTTCAATATATCCGTCTTCTTCAACCTCGCCTCTGCCACAAATTCAATTTCAGCCACAAGTGGAGCAATTCTTCAGAAGATCGATGCTCTGAATATTTCCAAAAGTAAATAAGACTTGCATTCGTTGGAACCACGAGGACTGCAAAGGATTACAAATCCGACTAATCTCTTCGGAAAAAAATTGGCTGTGCAGGAGATACTTCAATCACAGGTGTGAATGATGCCCTCATTCCAAACTAAAAAATGCCAAACGAAAAACGAAAGTTGCGTCCACATCGAATCCCCCCCCCCCCCAAATCCAGGAATATCTTGTCAACGTAGCAGTTGTGAGGTAAATTCCCGTTCAAATCTGACAAGCATTTGCCGCTTCGATCTTCCGCAAAGACAAACGAACGCCCACCACCCACATCATCCGTTCTGCACGAGTGCCCTGAAACTGAAACTCAGTCACAGGTGATGATGAACAAAACTGTGACCAGATTGACTGCTTTCGGTCCCTGCCCACCAAAACTTAGGCATGTGCTGTGATAGCACCACTCCAGCGCACACCAGTCTCAGCTTCACTGCTCCATATAAGAGCTGAGCTTCTCTTTGCAACGTGCATGACAAATTGCCGAGTTCCGAACAAAATTTTTGATAGTTTTGTTCTGTTTTGCTGCTCTGTGTCACCTGAATCTGCCGCATGAAAGATCCGTAGCCCCAGAACACACACACGCACGTGGCATGCGATCTGGAGATACTGATGACAAATTTGCATGATGCCGCAGAACAATGTGAGCAGACTACAGGCAGCGCGGCCACACTTCAAAGATGTTCCCTGGTGACACAAATTATAAAGCTCACGGAGTGCACTGCTCGCGTCGCCGAATGAGCAGGAAGGCGACTGGGGTTGAGTGTCGGATGCTCATCAACCTGCAAATCAATTCTGAAACCTGTTCTGGGGTGATTCATTGTTACCTCACGCTTACATACACTGTAAAAGAGCAGTTGCTGTCGAACTGGCATGACATGCTCTGTCAGGAAACCTGAACAAATTCTTGTAATTCCAATCGCATCTTTATGAATTGAATCTGACGTTGAATACACACATAATGTATCCGTAATGATCAGATGGCATGATGTAAGTGCTTTGCGGATAAAATAAAATTTTCATCACATGATGAAAGCATTAAAATTGCACCCAATGTCACAGAGGAGACACCAGATAATTTTTGAACACACATGAACTTTCCTGAAGGTCTTTGTTTCTGGTTTGGTCTGACGAAGACAGAACAACGAACTGCCCAGGAAAAAAATTGAGAAATCAAAAGTCCAGAGAATTCCCTGCTTGGGCTGAGCTTCTACCATCGTTCTTGCTCAACGAACGGAGGCATGTGTTGCTGTTTGCCTTTCCTCTTTCACTTCGACTTTGTTCTCCATTTTTCCATTAATGTTTGGGTCAATACGGGACTTAATAGAAATGTGAAAGCGTTTTATCTGGTTCTCTTCACAAAATTAATATTTGCATAACATGACGAAGAAATAAGTTCCTTTCTTGACCTCGATTCCGCGGAAAGATGGGATTTGACTTGCAATCAGAGCTGCAAATTATTTCGTCGCACACACGCCGCAGAGGCCCCACCATGTCTTCATGTCTGCACACAATTTAGACAAGTTTCTTCAGACTTTGTTGAAGCTCTACCCCTTTCAGAAATTCAAGGCTCAAAGCCAAAAAGTAATCTTGGACCTGAAATATAGAGAACTGAATCATCGGACGAATTTCGTTTCTGTTTCTGTGCTGAAGGTTTCATTTTACGAAAAGTGAGACATTATTGACCTCGTCTTTGTCCCGTGACGCGAAACCCAGATCCCCCCGTCTGTGGCGGATCTGCCTGCTGAATTTTCCGGTCTCTTGCATGCATGGGAGTTGTTTCTCACGGCAGCCTTGTTGAATTGCAGACCCCACGGGCTGGCCCCTCGTGCACAGCCTCAGTTGTTCTCTTGGTGCAAGCGACAGGAAGGTGACGCGATTTTGACACCATCAGACATGTGACATTTCCAAACAGCTCCAGAGCCACGCAAATTCATCCATTTATCTCAATCCTTTCATGCACCTCCAGAAAAGGCACTGGTCTATTTCGCTGATGTGAGGATCGCAGGCGACACATTATGAATTGGTTGCTGCAGATTAGACGTGTCTGCAAAGCTTGTCCCACGAATGGACAGAGATGATAGATCTAGATCCTGCAAATCATGGGTGCCAGACAATAAGGAATAATGCAAGATCACGGGAAGGAAAGACAAGGTTATGTATGGCCAGATCTGAAACAACATTTCATGTTGAATGTTTGATGAAGAGCAGAAGTCCACTGTCAGCCGTTCACTTTTCATTTTTGTTCCACAAAAAAGGAGAAGAAAGCGAAAAGAAAGGGGAATTCAACACAGGGCAGTGAAAGTCTGTGAAAGAATCATAACCAGCCATCGATACATATCGATTGGTGCCCATCTAAATCAGGAAACCCGTGTCTCTAACTACAGAATGCACTCAGAGTCTTGCATGATATTCCTGTTACTGTCGGCAAATACCATTGTTGAAACCAATTGTACAGAACCAATGGCGCGGTCGCAGTTCACTGCTCCCAGCTTCGAAATTTCTTTTGCAGTGGAGTTACCATAAAATTATTCTCACAACGAGGTTACATTTCGTTTCGTGAAAATCGATACATTTCTTGCTTTCATCACTGTATAGCCCAATTGATAGTTTATTAATGGTTGCTGCTAACGATAGAGATCGTTGTAAAACGCGTCGGCGGTTTTGTATGCGCCAATTGCAAAATCAATGTGTATAAAAATGTTAAAATTGCGTCATTGCGTGGAGACCCGAGAACAGCTCATTCGTCAAAAGCTTCAGCTTCAGTGAGCAATTTCAAATACTTTGCATAAAATTGACTGGAAAGTTAAGAATACAGATCCCAATCTCCGAGGCTTTGTAAGCTAAGTGCATTTGTCTGTTCGCCCTCTTTGCTTATTGACTCATCTTGTGTCTAGCACCTCTCAAATAGACCCATCTCAAATGCTAGTTTCCCCTGTCAGACGACACGAGCACTCTCTGGATGTCACCAGGAGTGTTCCCAGTTCCCTAATTTCTGAATTTCTGAAGCCACCAAGACTCTAAAGTGGAAGACACAGAGTCAATCTCTTCTCCCAAACAAGACAATAAAGCTTAGCCAAAAGCCAATAATGTGTCGAATTATTTTGTGTAATTGCACCAGGGACAGACAAATGTCGGTCCAAGACAAGCAGTTCGGAGTGAAATCTGGAAAACGTTTTCTGTGTCGGGGACAAAGCAGTGATTCAATCGAGCGCGCCGCAGCTGGGCGCATCACCCACCAAACTGACACCACATCGAATTTGTCCTTCCAATAAAGTAATCCCCTTGTAGGACGCTTCCTTATCAACCCCACTTTACTCACTTAACACTGCCACACTTGAACCAATTTGCTGACAGTGTTTACGCTAATGAGCTGACGTTGCAGACAAGAAGAACAAGGGAACATCCAGGCAAAACAAATTTGTTGCTCACTCTGCAGAACAATCCTGCAGATGGACGAGTTGAATGAGTTTGTCACCTGCCACGTCTCATCGCTCAAACTCGGAGCAGCTCGAAATGCGACTGACCTGGAAGGAATAAAGAGCATTCTGACCGGAGGCCAAAGAGGTTAACAAGCCACAGGCCTTTCACCATTAACTTTTCAGGTTGAGATGTTTGCTGAAAGAAAGTCTATAATGGAACGTGCAAGCTTTGGTCTTATCTGGAATGCTTGACCTGTTTTTCTGCATCTTTTGCTGAGATGCTGCGATCGCTGTGCGGCCGGAATAAGAAACGCTCAAATTCCTTCCGACGACAGCCTGTTTCAAGTTTGATTCCTACAACTTTTGTTTCCAATTCATGAATCCAGCTCTCTCTTTCCAAGGCGGACGCGGACTCTCCAGACTGAGGCCTCTGCCCTCTGCCCATCCAGGATTTGGAAACTCTTGAAGGTCAATTTGTGTCTTTTGTGACCTTGCGTTCAAACATGCAATCGCACACCTCCGAATTTATGCCCGTTTCAACTGATTGCAGACACACGCTCTCATCAGCGAGACGTGGGACTGCTTAGTATTCCGACCCGCTTGCCCAAGTTAGATGTCAGACCTAATTTGGCCGGGTCTGTTCACCCCAAGTTGATTAAATTAGTGTTGTGGGAATGTTTTCACACCACATCCATGTCCACACAAATTCAGCTGAGTATTCCTGGTCCTGTCTCTGCTCTGGAACTTGTATTCAAATCGTGACAACTAATTTGCCCCTATTCCCTTGCCCAATAGAAACCACTATATTAGGTTAGACTCTGCTCATTTAAAAATGTCAAAGTCTTAAAAAGCATGCAAGGAAAGCAATTTGCGCCTTTATTGAGTTAGCTGGCTCATATGGGCTTGGATGTGCTCATACTTGCAATCCATGCCGGTTGGTCCCAAGAAAGATACAAGAAGAAAGAAAGATGAAAAATAGACAGGACGTAAGGGTGTTTCTGTGCCACCGAGATCTTTGGGAACAATGATGTCCACTTCTGTCAGGCAAGTAGCGCTGGCGTGCCTCGCCCGAACATCGCCAGTCTTTTCACACTGCAAACGACAAACTCAATTTGTAGCCTTCCCAAACATTGATGTCACATTCCCATCTCCACTCTTCACAACTAAAGTGATGGTATTTCTAAAAGCTCTTTGCAGGCACCCACACATTGCCATATTTAACTCCAGATCTAGTGCTAATGTAAGCCCCAAATTTGCACACCAATAAACATGCAAATTTGCCGAAAATCTGAGCGGGCACAAAATGCTGAGAAGCCATTATCAAAGTCCATTACTAAGCTGCACATTCCAGACAGGCAGACCACACACTGCCATCGTCTGGATGCAAAGGGTCCTCCAGACAATTAGCTCAGAGGAAGTCTTTCAGATGAAAGGCCAACAAAGGTATAGTTGTTCCGAAGAAACTTTACCCAGCTGGAAGCAACTGAGTGGAAACCAAACTGAAAACTTCGAGGCGTCAGCTGTGCGGACGCAACACGGAAACACAAACGCAACTTCTTCGGGCTTCACCCTCTGTGATACCAGAATCTTAGAAATTTGTATAAAAAGTTGCATTGTAACCTGATGCACTCGTACATTTGAAGAAAGTTACATGAGGTTGTCCGCAACTCTTTTGAGAATACGTTATGGCCTCAGATGACAAACAGGAGGTACTTTTGGAAACTTGAAATGTTACTCCTTTCACTGTGACCTTGAATGGAGGCAACCGATGCAGGAAAAGTATCAGAAAATGCCACTCGAAAACAGGCTTGCAAAATGGACGGGGGGGGGGGGAGTGTCCCCCTTTTCAACATGGTGCAAAAACGCAGTTACATGTGACATATTTTTGTCAGCTCCCGTGAGAGCGTGATGTCTGTATTTGCAAGTGCTACAAGTTTTGAAAAGGGTTTGCATCAGTGACCTGCAGCTGTATCTTTATCCAATGATGCTCAAAGAGATCCTGAAGCCTTACAAGAGATTTATGGGCGTGTCTGTTGTCAAAATTGAAGGAGATCGAATTTGTTGCAAACCTGTGTGAAAATGTCAATCTTGGGGAGTACTCTGGTGATGAACTGCGTGAGATGAACATTATTCTGGGCAAAAGTTCAGTTTCTTTGTGGATTAAGTTTGGCGCTCATTTTCAACACAAGGAGAGAGTTATTTGTTCTGACAAAAGTGAAGATGACTGTCCCTGTGGTGTCAACAAAGATCCCAAACTGAGACATTTCACAATGGATTTCAACCAGATTTGTTCTGCATGATCCTGAACCTTTCCACAAAAAACTACCACAACATAGGTCCAAATTCGGACTTGGAGAGACAAGAAAAGCAAGGAAAGATTATGCTTTCTTTTCACATTTGAAAATGACACTTTGCTCTATGCCAAAGCCACGCAGGTATTCTTGCGCAAAATTCAGTGTCGGAGAGTAACGGAGACGAACACGCTCCTTCCATCCACTGACCTTGAAGTGTGATGAAAGAGCCAGCGTGTGACGGTGCACACAGACATTTGCTCAGGAGAGTTACCAGTTGTCATAAATATAAAGATTTGAGAGTTTTTGATGAAGTTTTGACGTTTATGTTGACGTGTCTGCGTGAAACTCACATGAAACTTGTTGAACTCGCCTGTAATGACGCTGTATAAATGCATGGTCTTCTCTGGATAATAAACACTGTTCAAAGTTTCATGTGGATTGCTCATCGCGAGCATTATAAATCTTATTGCACGAATTGTCACAGGGTCTGTCAACAATACAGAACAACGTCAATCTGCCTTGGAACATCGAAAATGACAGTTTGTTGATTCTGCACTTCTCCTCCATCTCACATATCAGCCAAGCTGGCCAAAACGAGGAACACTTCTGTTTCTTTCCACTCCTCTTTTCGTGGGAAGATCTATTTTGATCAGATCTCCAAAGGTACTCTTGGAATGTTGGGCTTCAAAGACCATCAGGAACAGTCCAAATCTGTCAAACTCAAATGGAGAAAAAACGCTGTGTTCCAACATCAAAATCAGCTGTTCTGAAAGTCATCCCAAGAACTGGACGGATTGATTGATGAATTTTGAAATGTGATTTGAAGAAGCTGAGTGATCACCAAAACATCGCTCCAACAGCATGCAGTTCTCGCTTTCCACCTTTGCTTCTGCTGGGACATTTCGCTCCTTCGCGTCATTTTGTTGGAGCGAGACAACTCGACGAACAAATCCTCCTTGTCATCCAAGGAAAGAGCGTACGCACCGTATTCAGCATGATCGGTCGTCAGTGCATATCATATTTATCTGCATGTGAATTACAATGTGGATACAAGAACCTCGCGCTGTCTGAGCAAGAGCAAACTCGACACATTTTACTCCCCTAAATTCGCTGCCTGATGTTGGCTCTTTGCGCCGGTCGATTGAAACGTGTGAGCGTCGCGTGTCACTCCTCAAGAGCAGGTCAAAATCTCACTGCCGCAAATTCCCTCAACCGAGGGCTTGACTCGCACGCAGATATTGGCGTCAAGATGCTCAGATGACGAGACCTAACGTGCTCTTCACAGCACAACAGAATTCATTTCAAATGGGAAAATGGACGTCTAAATTGTTTGAATTTTTTTTCCTCGGGACGTTCTGGGAATTATGGAATTCGTACCACAAAACAGCCACAACCAAGACCCGGGGAATGGAAAACTTTTATCCAAGCACACACACACACGTGTACACACACACACACACACACACACACACACACACACAAACACACATACACACATACACAACGCTTTTGTGACAAAAGTGTCCCCCAAGCGCCCCATTGGTGATTTTGATTTGGTCACTGAGATTTTTTTCCGAACAGTGAATTGACCACCTGGATAATCTTGCAAAAGGAAGAATGGAAAAGGCAATTCGACACAAGAACGGGTGCTGGATGGATGTCTCTCACCCACGGGGAAGTATATTAGATCCACTGCATGCAGAATTGATGCACACGTTCCCAGCCAGCAGGCCTGATGTGCAGCAAACACAAAGTGACAAAACTGAGATCACCATGGTGCGTGGAACCTCCGTGCCACAGACGGTTGCTGCGACCCCATTCCAACCAACAAACGAAGGTCTGATTCACAACAAAAAATAAATTGTGAATGTTTTCGACACTGGTGACACAACTTTGGTGAGCAAAGTGAAATCAATTGTTTCCTGTCTCCACTAAACCTTGCGCAATAATTTCATTCCAACCTTTTAGGTACGTATGTCATAAATAACTATTTTGTCCGGTGGTCTCGTAATTGAACATCAATAAAACATGAAATTCCTTTCCCTGCCACGATATCAGCCCATAAACTTCCTACTATGTCCAAATGCAATCTGATATTTTCCAAAATTGTCTTTATGGATTTTGCCAGGAAGGACAAACTATTAACGACAAGGTCATGAGCTTCTCATTGCCAAGTGTCCACTTCCATATCAAGTGCCTTAAAATCGAGAAAAGGGGGATTTGGGGACGAAATTGCCGTGAATATCTGATTGCGTTTGCTGCCGAGGGAAACGATGCGTTGCCTCAAGACGAGCCCTTGACAAGCATCTGGGTTCTAACGGGGATGCATAAATGTGTCTTTTTGTGGAAACACGAGTTCCCAGCGCGTGATGTTCGTGGTGTCTTCATGCACACATGCGCAGTCTGGTTGATTCTGCGGAACAGAACTCGTGGTGCACGGCGCCGCTGAACTGCTGCTGCGTCCATTTGTTCCCTGGCAAAATATTACTTTTCAATTCTGGCTGTTCAACCTGTGATTGTGCTAATTCCGTGGTCAAGACTTTTGATATTTGTTGTTTTGTTACGCGTTATTTTGTTGTTGTTTTATATTTTGAGTGAGTTCTGTTCGTTGATGACAGCGGTTTTGGTGCTTCAGAAAATTTTTTGGGAGTCGTAACCAAAATCCCCAGATGAACCGGCGTCTGTGGTCTACCACCAGCCCTTAGCTGTAGGACTGAAGACGTGAAGTCCATGGCAAGAGACACTTGTGTGAAACCAGGATCCTTACATGAGGTATCAAAATGAGCAAAGTGACTGAAAGGCTAGAGGACTTGAGCACAAGGAAACGATTTCCTTTCCGGACAAATTTAGCACTGAACCAGCTTCAGTCAAGTACCGCAGTTGTCCTGTGGAAACAGTGGGAAGTCATTGCTCACAAGGATCATGTCACAAATCAGGCACAATGAACAGTGAATTATGTCACTGTTCCTCATTGCGTGTTTTATGGGCCACAAAACGGTCTTAGTTCAGCCAAGATTTGCTATTCCCGGGAAGCGAAGCATTCATTTGTGGAGCCAAACTGCTGCAAAGTCGTCTTCTGAATGGTCATTCCAAATGTAAATGACAGAAATGACCAGTAGCACCTGCTCGGGCAATGGAAAATGAAGGGGTTATTCTTCAATAAATATACATGAGGCACTTTGTACAGGTATTAGTATCATTACACTGATTAGCTGTCAATGTTGTTATCAAGAACAGATCATGACAAACGATCATGAATAAAAATAGTATTTTGCTCTGAGGATCCAGCGAATCGGGTCACAATGCATTCGTCATTTTTGCAACTTTTTCAGCAAATCTGCCGCTCTGTTTGCCATTTGACAACCCATGCCAGCAAAATCTGATGACAAAAAACGTGGCTTTCCACCGGCACTTCTGGTTTAAGAGACTCTTTAGCAATTCAAATTTCTTCGAGCCTGTCGGCTTCTCATGAGGGCACGGAAACTGTTCACAAAAAAACTTTTATCAGCCTGACAAAAAGCTGTTAAAATTTATAACATCTCCAAATCCATTTGGTGTATGGGACATAATCTGGCAAGCAATTTCAGCGGAAATGAAGACAGTCAAAAGAAAAGGCGCTGCGCCTGCAGGAGACGTTGAGGTTTTGCAGACACAGCTGATCTTTCTCGTTTGTAGATCACAATGGCAACTGCATGTTGAAAATTTTCTCCGAGTCGTACATTTGGCCTTGTTTGGGCACAAAAAACTGGAACATTTGTCTTGTTTACGAACCCAAAACTGTCAAGAATGGCCTCTTTAAATCGCGGAGCAAGTGCCTAATTTTCACCCTGCCTGATCCAAATGCTCCTTTGGCGGCACAAAGGATTTCAGAGGCCGCGGTCATTCCACAGAACAGATTGTTCTTGTACAAGCACTGCACAGGAGATAAAAAAACACAGCAGAAACGTGATCTTTCGCTGCCACGGTTATTCTTTTGTCGCCCAATTTGTTGCGACAACACAAAAGAGTGACAAAAAGAAACAAAAACGCAAAACAAAGAAGGGAGAGTCAATGCGGTGTCCGAGCGAAGCAGTTCACAAGGCGTTCCGATTTCTGCTTCCGTTTCACTGGAACACGGTGTTTCGTTCCTTGTCTGGCCACGCAACAGTACGCCGCCAAACCCGGTGCACAAACTCGTGAATCCGACCAGAGTCTGCAAGACGAATCATGTTTGGTGGTTGGATACAGAACCAACCACCATCACCACGCAGTGTTTTCTCGACTCTGCATGGAGAAACGGCAGGACCTCGTGTGCGTGTATGTGTGTGTGTGTGTGTTTTCGTACATATGTATGTGTGTATGTGTGGTGTCAGCATTTGTGAAGCCCGCCAAGTCGTTTCTTCATTTCCGAGAGGGAATTGAATTGTGTGCAAAGGAACCACTGCCCTATTGCAGCGATATCGACCCCGATAAGATAAATTCTTCATTTCCGAGAGCGAGCTACTCCATTTTCCGTCCACAGGCACTAGGTCTATTTGATTATGCTATTATGTTTGGATAGCAAAGGCACAACCCCCTCCAGACAAACTTTTTGCAAAGCTGAGTGCTGCGAGACAATTGAGGATCAGGAAAGGTTCAGGCCCGCGAGCTGCAAAAGAGCAAATCTGGCTTTGAAAGTGCCTTTCACCGCGTTAATTCTGTTTACACATCCGGTGCATTTGGCAGTGAAGGTATTCCGAGCACATATCCATTCTTACGCCCTGGGCGCTCTGAAATCAGACGTAATTAAACATAATTAAGACCTCCCACCTGCGACCTTGTCAGACACACTGTGACCAATTCACCGCTGCTTTTTTCCTTGCAACCTTCTCCAAACAAACTGTTTTTCACTGCAGTTTATTGAGCAGCGAGTTTTTTCGTCGGGAACATTCGTGGGTAGCATCAGCAACATGTTTTGATTTCCTTCGTGTACGAGTTAAGTTATCAGGTTCTTTGTGAGAAACTGCTTGGACTGAACAAAGTGTGCCTTTACACAATCGCAAGACCATTTTTGTATCAAGTGCCCAACTCAAGTCACGCTGTTTCAAAACGTTACAGGACTCCACTTGGAAAAGCTGGGGGCGATCTGAGCTGAAAGTGAAACCTCTTTTGCCACTTGGCACAGATGCTGAGAACAAAATCAACAGGAGCTGCTGATGGCGGCCGACACACACAAATTTGGAAGGATTTTGATATCTCCCGTGGCTCCCGTCGGAGGTGGTTCTGCTCAAGTGTTGTACACACACGACTCAACATGTGATCATTTTCTTGATTTCATTTCTGTCTTGTTTCATTCACGACAAACTGTTTCCCTTTGCAATGGAATTTAAACATTTTCCAACGATTTGTTCAAAAATTCTCTCTCTCTGTCTCTGTCTCTCTCTCCCCCCTCTCTCTCTCTCATCCACTGAAAACTTTCTCAGTGGTTGCTTCACCGATGGCACGATGTGCAACAGTCCAGACGTCAGCAGGTGTCCTCAGGGCTCATACCGATTTTGCTCTTGGCCAAGATAATGTGCTAAATTCAAGTTTGACAGAGAGAATCAAAGAGCTAAAGATCTGAACCTGCTTGCCCAGGTTTGGGTACATATTTCTCCGCATAATTCTCCCTTACCGTCTCTTTGGGGAGGTTTGGTCCCCTGTGAGAGATATGGTGGCACAGAAGGGCTCAAAGCAAAAGAAGCAGACCAAGAACTAAGCAATTTCCCCTTTTGCAAGCATGAGTAGTGCTGTCACACTTGTCAGCGATGCGTGTGTGTCTTCATCCTCGTGAGCAAATCCTCCTGTCAGTTGAGGTTTCTCACTCCAAGGTTTGGTTTGAGTCACAACACTTTGGCCAGCTTGGTCAGATTGGGTGTGCTGAGTTTTGAGTACCCTGCCCCACAGTACTGTCGGCCAGGCACCAGAAAACAATTCCAGGCATCCATTTTCGCATGGCATGATGTCACAATTGCTACGTAGGCTTCCAAATGGTGCTCACAATGGTTTTGAAGCAAGAGATGAGATGACATGATGATTTGAACAGACAGAAGTTCCTTTGGCTCTTGTGTTGAAGTGTCAAGTTCTGAATCGCTCTCAGAACAAAGATTTTGACAGAACACTCTTATTTCCCATAGAAAGAAGAGACAGATGTTTGGCCAGGCAACTCTCTTGATCACACATTTTCACTTTTTTGGTCTGCGTACTACCACAAAACAGGTACCCCAGTGTGCTTGTGGGTTTGTTGTGGAGTGGAGTGTACTGCATTGGAAGCATCTGGGGGGAACAACAACAGACATAGTTAGAGAACCAAACAAGGCACATGGAGAAACGCATGAGGTGTGACAGAAACGTGTTGTGACTGACACACGGCAACATTGTGCGCACAATATGGCAATAAATCCGATCTTTGGAAGAGATATTCTGTCAACGAGAGGTGAAATAATGGTCTTTCGGGGCAGATCTTTCAACTTTTTCCCGTCAATTGTCCTTCTTGAACGCTCTTGAACGCTCATTTGGGGGGAACTACTCGTACAAGTCAGTCTCGCACATTTTCAATTTCACGACGCTGTGTTGAAACAACTCGGCTGCCCACATCCGGCAAAAACTGTGAATTGAGATCTAATCTTGGTGGAATAAACATCAGCCGAGCATGAAAATCATTGCAGAAGCAAGTTGGCAATGAGAAAAGGTTGAATTGACAGATATCATGTGTCAGTTTGCCTGGGTCGGAACGGATGGTGAGTGGGAATTTGAGTTTAAATAAACAGGGAAGCATGCTGTGGTTTTGAGTCGCGGATGTGAGTGTCCACACAGGGGGCTTGGGACACTGCAGGGCGATGGGCGGACGAGTAAAGCCAAGCAATTGACGGCAGCGGGATCGTTTCTCCTGCAGGCAGGCACAGAAGGGTGGCATCCCAGCAGCTGTGCACTACTTTTGGAGTAAATGCCAAAATCAATGTGCACTCCACACACAATACTCAAGTGGGTGAAAATTGACACCATTGACATGTTGTGCGGGGGAAAATTGGGCTGCAGTATGCAAACAGGGATTTACATGCGGGACTCTTACAACTAAAGATATTTTTCTTTCACTTTCTTCTGAACACGTCTGAGTAATATTTGCCTGCGCTTCCACTTGCTTCTTCCTTACTTGTGTAAAAAGCACTTTGCACCCGTTCTGTTTTTGCGCAAACAAGGGAAATCAAATTTTGTTTCTGTTTGCAATGTAAAACGCGCAGCAACGACAGTCCAACACAAAACAGAAAAGTTGCTCCGTACGGAAACAAATTGTTCTCACACAAAAACCTTCACCCACAAGAATGTCTGACCATATTGTCGATGCAGACCAGTCCACCAAGCACGCAAGTCCCGACCGTGCGGGCAAAGTTGCGAAGACTTTATTCTGTCAGACAGACCACACATGTCACAGACATTTTTTGTGAGAGGTGCAGTTGCTTTCACATTTGCTCCACTGCTTCTGTTTGGGAACGCAAGTTAGCAACAACTGTCACTTGCGTCGCACCTTCCTTCGTGCAAAACCTGAAGTGCAGCTGCACGGTGGCAACACCCACGGCATACACCGCAGTCATATTCGTTTCTCCTTTCCGTCAAGTGTCTGTGCAGAAACAAGGGGCGGAATGTAAATGAGTTCTTGTCTCTTTCAACAGTGATCGCCGTTTACACTGCACATTCTCCGAGGACCCAGACACCCGGGCAGCGTCCGCGGCGTTGTTTCTGTTTGTATCTTGATGAGAATTTTGTGGGGAAGCTGAAAATGAAAAGCAGGGTGACACACAGAATAACTAATGATGTTCTATTGAAAATCTACAGCTTTTCGCTCTACTTATCAAGAAATACTGCCGAGGAAAGAACTCATTAGGATCTTGTGGGGCTCATGTTATGTAATAGGGTCGGTCATAAAATTTGGAGAAAACATGCAGAGGTACACGTCCAAGCAGAAGTAGCAAGTCTGCGTCCATTTCCCAGGGGTCATATTGCACTGATCTAATTTGGTTTATGAGGTCTAAATCATCATTTGAGAAATGAGCTGGGTCAGTCGAATGATTCTGGTCATGGAATGTTGAGATTATCCTTCGCGTACATTTTTAGCATCGGTCCCAGATTAGTGCAGACACTTCTTATTTCTCATCCCAGAGCCAAACAACCCCCTTAACGACTTGCGCAACACCGCATTAAGTCCATCAGTTGGCCATTGCCGCCTCATCGCCTGGCCCCATCCATTCAGGTTTTATGCTCGGCCTCCGCCACATCTCGGTCCAGTTTGCATTGTATCTTCGGAGAGCAAGGCGCACAATTAACACATGAGATGCATTGCAAATGGTCAGTTTCATGTAGTCATCTCAAGCACTTCTGGTCTGGACAAAAAGACAGAGCTAATGCATGGCCATAAAGTCCAGCTCCTAAATTCGTTTTTACAACCGTCTGTGCATGATCTGCCTGCCTGGATTCCCCAAACACATCCTAAATCGCAGCAAATTGGCAGCTGGGCCACACATCACAAAAGGCGAGACTGGGCTTTTTAATTAATCTATGGAATCTACAAGGACTCGGTCCGTATTTGTAATGAGCCCACGAATCCATCATAAAGTGAGTCACAAATTGGGCGGCTGTCAGGTACTGCGTCCCAAGGGCGTCGGCGGATGGCGGACGCTGTACATGTGCAGCATAGTGACGACTAATGGTCAACAGATGCTCCACTTGACCCCAATGGTCAGCCCAACTCGAAGAAACGTATTAAAAATTCATGACATACACTGACATTGATACCAATTTAGATGCCCCTTCCTTTGTGGTAAATCCACTGGGCTAAACAGAAAGCCTTGCCATTATTGCGTTTTTATGTTTGTAATGTCTGTAAAGAGCTTGACCACATTCCGTGGTGGTTGCGGTGATCTGTTGACTTCCAGTCGGATGTTCTCAATCTCGGGAGCCTCAAGTCATTCCGCTCCAGTGTTTGACGGACGTCCTGAAGGGCGCTGTGATTTCTGCCTCGTGCTGCAGAACAAAGAACCTTCCGAGGCGCATTCCATTTGGAAGTTTAGTCATGAAGCGGGGCGAGATACGTAAATACGTAAGATTGGGAAAGTCAATCAGACCGGACAATTTTCTCTTCAATGGCACATTTACTGCGAAAATGGTAAAAGCCAGCTCTGTGCAAAGAGTTTTCTTCCCTATTCTCTAATTTCGTCATCAACTTGTAAATGACTTGAAGGCACCACAATGGTAAGAAGATATGAATATTTCAGGTCACACAGTTAGTCGAGTGTCGTGCTGTTGGATGGCGCAGACGCAAATTGCAGTCGCCTGTTTGCTATTGTAAGCAACCTGACTCAATTTGATGCAATGGAACTCACGGACACATGGGCTAATCAGCAAATTACCTGCCCAGCATGACTTGAATGTTAATCCCAGGTTAACATCGGCCCACGTCACACAAGAACCGTATTCGTCTGGTGAATTATTCAAGTTTCTTTCCCCAAGTCGCCGTCTGAAAGTAGTTCGGTGGAAATCGGACCAAATGAGAGTTCCCCTTGCCGTAATGATTAGCATACATTTGCTTGGCAACGGAAGTTCCTCTGCTTTTCAAGAGGGACTTCCATCTTGCAACTGTTCAAAGGGAGAGAGGATAACTCTGCAGTCTCCATTGGGCAAAGCAAACCAAGTGCTCTGCCTTTTGACAGGCGATAGACTTGTCAGACGAAACATCACACAAAATTTTGACCGCGCGGAATTCAAGGGCCTTTTTTGACGGCCTTTTTTGGGCTCTGACCAAAAGGAAAGACAGGAGCTGAAGCAATTCTCGAGCCACGAGGGTGCAAACATACAAGTATGCAAGGTTGGATTTGGGATGAACCTAACATGAACATCTGCCCGACCTCCGCATCAATCTCGAAATCCCACCAGCCAGAAAATCCTCATTGCCAATCTGGTCATCTGCAGGGCCAACCTCCCACTCGATCTGCCCCGTCATTAAAGATTCTGGCGCATTTACCAGTTGAGAGACTCTGTGTTGTTGAAAGAGGTGAAAAGAACAACAAGGCCGGGCATCACCAGAGAGTCGTTCTGCAGCGACACGTGGCCAATATTTACTGACACAACAGAGGATCCCGATCGGACAACATTGTCCTTTCTCAGTCGCCGGATGTCCAAATCCCAGAGAGTGCATCGTATGACTGGCCAGCAAATGTCAACTGGCTGGCTGTGTCTCCAGAATGAATGTTTGTCCAACGTCATTATGATATGAAGCCGCTTTTTCAGTGGAAGGCCGAAAAGAACATTATGATCTGAAGGAGGTCCGCTTGAAATGTGAATTACCTCTCACGCGTTCCTTTGGGTTTCATTTTCTGCCATTTGGACTGCGGAGTTTTCATTTTTTGGAGTTCGCATGTTTACTCTCACAACACAAACCAAGACCAGTTATGGACCCACGAGGTCCCTAATGGTCCATTAGTCCTGCCGTCCTTCTGACGCGTTAATAAATTCCAGTCCCAGAAAATCGAAAAAGAAACAATCAGGGCCGAAATTGAAGACGGGTCAAAGAAGCCATGAGTCTGAATTTCTGCCACTGGCCATTTATTCGGCGTGGCTTTTTTCGTCTCGAAAGTGGATTTGTAGGAGGAATGAAAGGACCGAACTTGATGGGTCAGTGGGGTTTTGCAGTGAAATTTGAAAACATTTCACGCAGTCTCTTAACAATTGACCGACCCTCTCTGTCACTGTCAAACTGTGTTGGGAGCAAGTCAATGATGCAACCTGCCAAGGGATAACGGAGAGGAACCCACACTGCCGAACCAAACAAGCATGTAATTTCAAAAGGAAGGATGGACGCCCAGGAAGAGTGATTGGTCACAATTTGCAGTCAAAACAGAACACGGCAACTGCACGAGGAGATAAAAAGGTAAGCACAGTCCCCTTCAGCGCAGAGACGACCTCTCCCCCGGTCTCTCCAGCTTCTGCATGCGATCTTCTCGCTTTAACATCTCGCTCGGTGCAGGGCGGGTGATGGCTTTCACCTGGCGGATTAGTGGCAAGTGATATGTGCGGCGGGGCCGGGCGCGGCGCGCGGAGCTGCGGGGTCGGGAGCGCCGGGCGGCGGGGCGGGCGCGACGAAGCTGGCGTGAGCTGCCGCACCCCAGCTTCTTGTCCAACACGCTCGTGATTTATGCGCGATGTCGGCGTCTTGCTCCATCACCACCAACAAGGGCTGATACATGCATCTGCAGTCGAGGTCCCCCATTCTTCATCGGCCAACATGCTCTCCCCTTTCGCCCCACGCCATGCCAATCAGGTCCCACTGACTCATTACCCAAGTTATGAGAGTGTGAGTTATGGCGACACTTTGGCCGCGCGGTCTTTATTCCTTGCCCTTCTTTTCTTGGCCTGATCAAGCGTTCTGCCATGCAAATCAAACAGTGACTGCTTGCCCCTTGTGCGTCAGCAGGCAGTACCTGTGGACATGTATGTTCCATTATCGCCAGTCATCTGAATGTGCTTCAGTTAAGCTGTTCCATGACTTACAATCAGCAGACCCTCTCAAGTTCTCATTTGACACAAGAAATGACGCCATCATTCAACAGCTGAGAAGTGTCACACGTCTCTTCATGGCCAATTCAAAGCGTCTGTGATCTACGGTTTGTAGGATTTACAATTCATCGCATGAACGCCGCCACAACCAGCGATTGTCGCAAGACCGCAGAGCTGCGCAAGACATACAACGTCCAGAAACTTGATGAGCTTTGTTGAACTTTCCTCCACGCAATTTCTGTTAATTTAGTTTGAAAGAATAGTCAACACATACAACATGTTTTTGAAATTTGATATTTGACTTTCCAAAACAAAATAACTCGTTTTCACCTTGTCAAGTTGAGCACAAAATCCAAAGCGTTCTGTGATTCTGAAACTGATTGCACAAACTTTCATAACGGTTTGACGTGGAGAGTCAGCAAGGTGAAAAGATACACCCAATGCGTACGTATCACCAACTTTGAAAAAAACAAACAAACAAACTCTTAGTGGATCAATCACAATCAAGTAAGAACAGCTATTATCCCTGTCTTTGGTTGTCAAAGTGGATCCTGGTTCTTTCGAATTGGATCTACGCCTTTCCACAACACCCTGTGTGCACAGGCACGAGGCAAGGACCTCCCTGCCTTCAATGCCTCACTCACATGCGTGCACCGCCTCAACTCGCGCACCACGGCTCACCGGGCACAACGTGCCTCGCGACAGCGCAACACTGCAGTGGGCTCACTCATCCGCATTGTGTAACAGCTTAAAGTTTCGGGATACCAGAACCTGGTGTTGGTATCTTTTTGCAAAAACTCTTGAAACATTGAGATTCTCCTTTCTCCTTTTGGGGGCAATTTAATACACCTATGTTTGGGTAAAGTTTATTGTGGGCATTACACACTCATAATTTGGCAGTCATCTTGGAAATCATAGGTTGACATATTTTGGTCCATGAGGGTGACAGTTATGCACAAAATGACTCAAGAAATAGCTGTACGTACAAAGTTACAGGGTTTGAAATAAATTACTCAAGGTGTATTATTGGAGCAAAGAAATGGCCACCAAAGAGAGGTCCAGTCTCAACCCATTTATGAAGGGTTCCAACAATTTGGCAAAAGGTAGGCACCCAAGGAAAGTTTTTGCCAATACTTAAGTTGCTACAATGATAAGATGCTGCATGACAAGCTTGTCAGGAGGCATCCCTCCTCATAAAGAATTTTTGCTGTTGAGGCTGATTCGCTTGCAACGCATGCATGCATTTGCAATGCTGCTCTTCGGCCTCTTTCCGTTGGGTGTGACGTCCAGGTTCTGTTTTTGTTCCAAACAGCAAAACAGACGTCAATCTGAATGCCAGGTTTTTCTTGTGAGAAAAGAAGGAAAATGCCCCTGGCATTGTGTCGCGCGTTGAGTTGCACCCGTGTGTTCAAAGTCCAACATACAGTTTCTATGACATTATGACCAGTGGGGGTCACACAAGTTTCATTCTCAAGGCAGCTAAACTTTTCTATAACTGTGTGACCCCCTCCCCTGGTGACAACGTCATGGTGTGTATAGACAGACAGACAGACAGACAGACAGACAGACAGATACCGTTCACTTTAGTCGCGCTCGCGCGACCAAAAAGAAATCGCAACAATGAGTTTCGAGGTCAGCGTGATTTTGTCAAAATTCTGAGAAGTAGAGAGATGGCAAAACGCTTGACAAAGTTGACAGAGGGAACAATCTGCCCCAGGATTTGTTTCGCTGCAAAACGAAAGTGTCAACTCCAAATGAGGAACAACAGACAAAGTGAGAATGGTGAAATAAAATAAACTTTTCGAGAGATTGGAGTAATTGTTTGAAAGGCATTAGGCTGATCTCATTTCAGCTTGCTTGAAAATGGTTTCCGGCTGGGTAGACTCAGCAAAGTCTCCAGCTGAACTTCCCCCATTCTCAATTTCCAGCCCTTTGCTCTCTATCAAAACACATTCCAATTATGGCATTGTTTTGCTTATCAAATTTAATGCATCAAGTGTTTTATTGCTTTCCCGAGGGAGATCATGCCGACGGTAGAACATCAGTCTGCTTTTATTATCTCTCTTGTTTTCTGACACAGGGAATTGCTAATGTTCAATTGTTTCCAACATGAAACCAATTCCTTTTTTTATTTTTTGCTTCAAATATCAAGTCAGTTTGCAGTGTGATCATTGGGCGTACATGAATGACAGACATCACCGTGGGGAATCGCCTTCGTTTATTTTGCATCACTTATTCATCCGCAGTTCCAGGAGTGTACGATAGATTCAGTTAATGTATCGGTGAACAGTGTTCCAGTTTAAACAGATTCCCATCTTGCTTGTTTGTGCTTGATGGATTGTGTCGCATACTGTAATTAACTCTTCTGCGCACGAGTCTAGCAGATGAAAAATCATTGGTGAGACAATCACACCCAACGGGAAGATTTCTGTTGCTTTACGGTACACTGGAGGAATGACTCTGGTTTTATCAAGCCTACCTTTGCCAGGGTCTTGATACAAAGCGCTGCGGATAGTGCATCTTTTCACTTCCAGTGTGAGCCGCGGCCAAGTGATTCAATGTGGGTGCGTCAGTCACTGCTCAAGTTTCCTTGGTCAGGGCCCGTGTGTGGAGCAACTGAGGTGATCACCCAACAGCCAATGCGCACTCTTCCTTTTCACGTGAAGAAGTGTTCCGCGAAAAGCAAAAGATCTTCACTTCTTTTTGTGCGGGCTTTGTGCGGACTCTTGCGGACGCTTCTGTCCTCTCAAATCTCCTCAGTGTGTTCAGTTCACATTGCTTCCAAGTCTCAACAAGAGCGGAAAGCCACAAAACCTCTTCCGACTCGACAGACGCAGTCAATATCTTTCTCGATTGAAAAAGATAAATGAGCAATCAAAGTCGACATGGCGTTGGGATATTATCGAATCTGCGCATTGCCCTCAAAGGCAGAGCCGTCAAACCAAAAAGACCACTCCACCTGCATGGTTGGGTCACTACACTCAACGGTGTAGTGTATACCCTTCCCTGACTGAACAGGACAGCTATGCGCTCAAATTGCTTGTCAGTGCGCTTGGCATGCTGCTCATCTGACAGTGGAAGCTGCCCTTTTTCAGCAAATATGATAAAAGTTACTGGCTGGACATTTCAACAATTTGATTACAGTCATCTTTGTTTGGGATAGCACTTGCGTCAAAATCAAGTTTCGGTCTGGGACAAAGAATTACTGCTGGCTTTTGAACTGCCCGCGAGGGGGATGAATCCTATTAAAGCTATCTAGCTTTTGCCTGCGACTCCACTTGCATAAACATGCCTCTAAAAGCATGATCACTTAAACTAAGTGGCCTTTCAAGAGATGTTTAATTCTGTAGATTGTGCGAGGTGCAAAAATGGTCAGGAGTCCGGCATTAATGTTTCATTTGGTGATGGAACCATGTGGCAGGCGCAACTCAGCTCGTATTTTATGGCTCCCTTGTTCCAAAAGAAAACTGATCCTCACCCCAAACACGTGAGATACGCAGTAAATGCTCAACTCTTCTGAGCCCAGTGAGCTATACTTGACTCTTAAAGCATGAAAATAACAAGATTTTGTCCAACGTAAGACTCGCTACATCCCGAGCCTCGCAGCATGATTGGCAAGCATGAAATTCGACACCAAACAACGACGAGGCAGCTTCGGTACGGTGGAGACATCTAGAAATTCTACGTGGACACTTTTGAAACCAAAACACCATATTTGGAAGTCAACTAAAGCAGTACAAGTTGCTCTGATCGTTTTCATGTTTGCGCAGTTTAAATTCCAGCACAAAGCAAACCGAAAAGACAAAAGTTCAGTTCCCACAAATAGCTACTCAAGCCAAACAAATCATAGAATAAATTCTTTTAATCGACAACCCTTCAATTTTTGGTCAACCATTGATGTTATTCAAGAGAAAGTCCTTCAGCACTTGACCTCCCGCTGTTTCTGAGCTCCACGCCAGGGCTACAGGTAAACAATGGCAACCCATTGCAGCTGATTTCTCTTAATCAGGAAACACAGTTGATTGAGCAGTTGCGTGACACGAGACTGAAATGCGTCTCTACTGACATGTAGACATAATTAGCAGTTCAAAGAATACAGGCCCGGCCACCGGGTGCTCCACGGCAGCAACGACTATCACGACACCGCGATCAACCTGAAAATGTGCGTCTGCGCTGAGGTCCACGTTGTTGACGTCTTGACATCATGACTCTACGTGGAGACAAACTACGTTGGCTTGGTCGTGATTTCCACACAAGATGTTTGCATCCAGCTTTTCCAACTTTCTTCGTATAAAATTTGATGAAATTCAAGGCTGCGTCTTGAATTCTTTTCGGTTGTGAGTCTTGGGAATTTGGTGCTGGCTTCCATTTGGTGGCCAATGCGATGCTCTGGATTTTTTGAAAGAGAAGGAGGCTTCTTCATGGTTTCTGTCCGCGAATTTCTGCTTTGTCAATGCCCCAAGAACGAAGGTTTTGTTATCTTCGTGATAAGTGCAAATAATGAATCAACCAATTGCACATAAAGATTGCGATACAACTCCCCTGTTCACGTAAAAAGCACGTAATGGCACTCAGCGGACGATCTCGTGTGATGCAGATGAAATTGCAATGAGAAAATTTGAACAAGTTGACATGCAATTTTTCAGGGAATGTTGGTTAAGTGCTGTGCTTTTGTGATCACGATTCTGTCGCGATTCCCCACATGCATCACATGATTCGATCACCAAACTTCCACTGTCAGTGCGGCTGTTCATGTCTGGAGTACGACTGCTCATTTCCAACTGCGGTTGCTGTTATGGTCGCAGATACGACTGGGAAGCATGTCCTGTCAGCACCGCAGATGGGTTCGTCCGAGCGGACCGCAAATGGCCAGATGGGCAAGTGCGCCCAATTGTTTCTGAATATTTCAGAAAATTGTCTGTCTGGCAACCAGCCATGCAGTGCCGAGACACACAAAACTGCTGCAACCTAACCCTTGCGAAGAGCAGGCAGCTCAGGTGTGGTGCACCTTGTGTCATGCGAACCAGCTCCGAGTTGAGTTGCAGGTGACTCTCATCAGGAGCCAAATTTCGCATTGACGCGATCAACGCGATTGAATTATTGTACTATCACAGATGATACGATGGGATGATTCATCTTGCCGGGATGAAAGAAACTTTGCACGACCCAGCTGGAAAACGGAAATGCTTTCAAGACACATTTCCCCCTTTGTACCTGTCATTTTCCAATTGCAGTTTTCTCTTGATAGAAATCCAGATTTTATTTATTGTTGCGCTCAATAACCAGTCACACTCTTTCAACGCGATCACTGCCGTTTCCGGCACCTAACTGACAAAACTGCCACGATTCCTCTGTGCAGAACCTGCATCGGATGTTGTGAAAGCAAAGAAAATTTGAGGTGAAGGAACTTATTCATCGAGGCCTTATCAGCGATGCACACGTCCTCCTTGTGGAATAACAAGTTCTTTCAAGGGCAAATTTATGTCACTATCTTAATCCCTCTTTTCCGTTTCAATTTTTCTGGGCACTCACTCGGGGTATGAATCACGCTGTCGTCTCCGACAACAACGCTTTGCATTCAACTGCACTTCCCTGCGAACTTGAGGAAACAAAGGTTAACGAAATCAATTTGAGGGCATCAAACTTGTGGGAAAAATTAACTCTCTTTGCTTTGTTATTTCGAAGCTTTGGAAAAGTTCTTAATTTTCTTGCTTCAGCAGGTCATTAATTATTGCATGAATTTGTATGCAGACCGTTCCGACCGGACAGCTTTTATTTCCACATAAAGTATGTGAGCGCAATGGAAAGGAGGTTCCAATGAAGTCAAGTAGAAGATTAATAGATTTATGACAGCGCGGTGCAAATCAGGAGTGATTTGAAGATGAGAACAGCACGCAGAGATACATCTGCTGCAGGATCTTCACATATCACTGAAACGCAGTTGGACAGACGTCATTTTCAGCCCATTTGCACATTTTTGACTGCAAAACACCTGCAGTCTTTTTTGTTGAAAATGATGACGAACTGTGTCAAACGAAACTGTTGGAAGCAAACACATGAAGGTGCCACAAGTGTTTCTGCCGAAGCTGGCGAAAAGATAAACATGACGTAAAAGTCTGGGGTCCCGCCGAGCTCAAGTTTCTTTCACTCCTTCTATTGCAGTCACATCTTTTATGTGTGCAAGAAGCCAGCCACACGCACGCGGTCTGCATACGTATTGCTTTAATAATTAACTCCGGTGCAATCAAGATGCGTGTTACACCCAGAAGGTCTTTCAGTTTCCTGTGCTGATAAAAAGGGGGAAATCTTTAAGGCGGGTTGAGATCAGTACATCAGGTTGATATGAGGTGGGCTCTTTTAAGTGTTGAAGCCAATGATGGTCATATGCATTCAAGACCATTAACACTCAAGAGATCAGGGTGAGTTTGGCTGTCATTATCCCTGACTAATCAACCTTCCCCACAGTGAAGGAGACGAAAAAATGAACCAAGAAGCCAAACATAAATTGAACATCAAACGGGCACTTGTTTTCCCACAAGGAGCGCATGGGAGGAACTGATAAGGCCGCTATGAATTAGGTCCCATTCCTAAACTTCCTTTGATGCTTACAGCTACCCTGATGCTGAAGTTACAAGAGACACAGGGCTCGACATCGTTGCAGTTCGGCACGTGGTGTGTCATTTCCAGTGAGGTCACAAGGCGCCGTGCATTTTCGAAAGAGCGAGAATCCTTGCGGGTGCGATCGAATGATTGTGCCTTGACGATGAGCAGAATTTGATGTGAAAGAACACCAACAAAACCGGCGTGAACTCAGACTGTCCTCTGATTTTGTTGCTGGGTCCACGTGAAACCAGCGGGAGAAGGAAAACAACACCGACATCTCGAGAAGGAGCGCTTCGAGTGTTTGCTGAGCGCTGCAATATTTGAACAGGCAAACTATCGCGTGCGCATGAAACACGTCATTACGTCCATGATCAATTGATTCTGCTCAAACAATGATTGCACTTCCCATTTTTCTGGCCTTTTGCCTCAAACCACAAATTCACAGTCCCAGAATGGTACGCCGGTTTCTCTCCCACGAATGATCTTTGTTTTTTGTCTGTGCCGTGAGCCAAGGAACTGTAGTCAAAAAATTGTTTCAAAGTGACACGTTGAAACTTTCCTCGGAGCCCTGTCTTTTCTTTCGAAAGTTGCTTGCTGGCATGAAGGTTTATTGTGGGAACGTACCACTGGGATGGATGGATGCCAACAGTAAGAAACTGTCGAGTTCAGACTCCTGTCTGCCCCAGCATGGGTAGTGGATGGGTTTGAACAGGTTTGTACTTGAACCCATCCAAACCCACCCAATTGGGTTAGGATGCGTGATGGTGAGTGAGGGCGTGGGGCAGGATAGGAGGTGATGGTAAGTGAGGGTGTGGGCAGGCTAGGTGTGATAAGTGATGGTGGGTGATGGTGTCATTGATCCTCACCCACTATGGCCCACTTTCACTCTCACCCATCACACAGCAAAAGAAGTTGAAAACCAAACTTTAAGCCGTTTCAGGAATTAAAAGAGAAGAACCGACAATCGCAAGAGGCACTCAACCAATTTCAGGGGATTTTAAAGTCAAAGCAGCAGACAATTTTGAAAGACGCAGCTTCAAGCCAATCATTCAAGTTGACACAACTGATATTTGCGATTTTCTCATTGACATTTGAACGGATCTATCACTCCTCCCATTACGACATCGCTGGCAAAGAACGCCGCGCTGTTGTATGCAAATTTCTCCCTGCGGAGCGCAGAACTGCACAGGGCGCAACTTTCGCAATTTTGCTGTTGCATCAGCCAGAGCTGCTATCAACTCCCTCGTCATTGCTGTTTCGTGCCGAGAAATGTCCGTTGGAATTCATTGTTGAAACATTTCATCATCTGTTGTGTTTTCTCCTCCACTCAACTCCGAGACAGAACCGCGCAGTCGTGCCTGACATTGTCGAACTCACCGTCCAGCAAACGGACGCAAATCATTTGCAAATGGTTTCGAAACGAACTACATTGGCTTCAAGTCCGAAGCGCCCACTTGACTTCGCAACACAGAAGGCGCGTTCTTTTGATACATTAGCCGGTTGAGCAAGAAGGCAGCAGGTGTGAAGTTAATCCAACCTAATCCCACTGGGTGTGATCTTCTTGGTAAAATTTAACCAGCTAATTATCAAGATAATGGCTACTTTATCAAGGCCGACACAAAACGTTTGTCCGTCGCCCGAGAACAGCCATGCCCGTCAGACTGCACATTTTTCACTCAACGAGTTGTTGGAGGCGCACGTCGCACTTTGGAAATTGATGTTCCGACAACATCGACGCATCACCCCTCATCGGTCACCAGCGACTAAACGAGCAGAAAAAATTTAACAGAAGACCTTGCGTGGAGATTGAAGGACTTGTCGGCACATGGATAATGCCAATTTTGTAAAACACATCCAAGCTCTCGCTTTCCCTGTTTTATCAAGCTGCTCTTCTGAGATGTCTGTCTCGGGACATCAACTGGTGTCACAGAGTGGATGGATGCTGTAGACGGCTCACCTTAAAATTTTTCGCATGTCGAGTTTATACTGACTGTTAGTGTACTCGATTCTCATTGAAATTTAACTCATCACTTTACTTGATTCCGATTCCAATTCCTCGATTTGTTGGGTTTGTGTGATGAACCCTCCTTGTTTTCAAACAGCTCAAACCTGAATAAACCCTGATCGGTGATCCAATTTTTATGACAGAACCCCTTTTTGGCTAAGATCATTCTGATTCAAGGATCATGTCATTCCTTGAAATAGCACAGATCTGCTGGGGGTGAGGATCTTCAGACCTGACAGGTCCAAGGCTGCAGGTGGGGGTGACTGGCAACATGTGCTGTTGCATCCCCATGGGTATACCATTGTGACACAGTCACCAGGGTTACCAGTTCATTACGGCCACAAGGCAGACAAAAACCAGTGGGATACATGTGTTGGTGAGTGCTTGTGCTGGTGTACGCGTACCAGGAAAAGAAGGGAAGACACACCCACTCATGTGCATAAGAACAAGAAAATTGGTGAAGTGATGGGGGATAACTGACATCAGGGCCCACCAGGATGTAGTTTGTGATGACCCCTCAGCAGTCCACGTTGGCCACAAGCTCTTCAACTTCATCTGAAAGGAACGAGGATCTTGGTTGGAACATCAAAAAAAAATGAAAAACGCCAAACAAGAAAGAAACACAGAAAGAATTGGGGATCTATGTTCTAAAACTTTATGATTGTGTCTTGTCACCTCCCAACGCTGCCCTTGAATCTCTGCGGATCACTACCAGGAGCCCTGTTGTGCTTCCTCGACCTGTTTTTCGTTCTCAGTCCTGAGTCTGTGGCTGTTCGGGAGCGCACCAAAAAAGTAGCACTCCCGAATAGTCGGCCTTTCGGCAGTGCTACTTTTTATTTTCGACCAACTTTCGAAACGTTCTGAAAAATAAATGCAGCGCTCTGGTCGAAACAGGTCGAGGTCGTGAAACAGGTCGAGACCGTTCTCGCCCAACACAGACGTTTGCTGGCCTGAGCCACAGCCTGTGAGGAACACAGGGACCCACCTCACTGGCAGATCCCCACGAACAAATCTCGTGTGCAGGACAACCACCAAAAAGAGCTTGCTGAAACAAACTTGTTCTTCTCTTGGTAGAGCAAGTTAAGGTTCACCGCGCAACGGGTGGGTGATGCTGCGAAACAGTGGTCTGCAGGACTGGGTTTTCTGACAATTCTCTTTCTGACTGAAAATTTGTTTGCCACAGGATCAAGTGGCAAGCTACAGAAGGACTTTCATACTCGTACCAGAACCAATTGTTTCTTCCAACACCAAAACCCATGTCCCAGTCCCACACAAGCTCCAACAAGCACAACGATCGAGAAATCGTCCGAAATATTTCTCGTTTTTCCAGCTGTAGAAGTATTGATAAAGTAGGAGACGTTGTAGATTCATGCAGGGAGATGTCTTCATTTGTTTGTTCTACTCAGAAGCAAACATCTCATACGTTTTGGAATCAACGGCGCAGACGCCTTCCCAGAATCGCTGTGTTTTGAGGAGCTGGCGATGCTTCAACAGGATTCCGGTCATTTAGCGTTTCACTGCGCAGGATTTACTGTGTGAGCCGCGCGCGTTCTTGGTGTGAGCCACGCGCTTATTCGGGGCAGATCCGGCTTTAATAAGATGAATGAACATCGATTTTTGGACTTTGAATAATTGACATTTAATGTCAGTCTCATCAGCGGGAGAACCTTATCTGTCGAAGCATCTCTGCTCCAACTTGAGCGAGCATTGATCCTGGGACCAAGTCCCTGACCTATTAACAGTAAGGCTGTTAGCAACGATTTTGTGAATTTCTAATCAAATTTGTGAGAGAACTTGGCAAGATTGCCTCAAACTAAAGAATCAATGAGTGTACTTTTTGACTGCAAACATATCATGGGACACCATTCCAGCAACTTGCAGTGAAAAATGAGAAACAAATTCTGCTGGATTCAGAGAATATAATTATGAAATGGTGTGACTCCCTTGTGAGCAGCAGTGCATTATTTATTCCGTTGTCCGGCGCTAAATCAAATTTAAATCAGCAATGACTCCAGAGAAAGGGCGAATTTGCTGCTGCAGATTTCTGCCTAAAATATACAATTGAATCACTGGACCGCAGTGAGAATGCCTTCCATCTGATGTTCCGAGTCATGAAAAACGTCTTTCCGTGCGGACAACACAAGCAGTGCAATTGCACTGTTGAGCTGAAGCTAACACAAGGCCAAAATGCTACACAAGGACGGCACTGCAAGGGAGTGCTCAGCGACATTTTTTGTGTGCGTTCTTCTTGCTGCTGCGCTCGAGCAGCTGTGCGAGAAAATGCCAACAAAAGTTGTGCCATTTTTCTCACATCTGCAGCCAAGAGTTTGACCAGTACTTGGATGGACGACAGACATTCGACTACTGCAGTGATCATCTAGTTGTGACCTTGGTCCAACGGAGATTTGAACTTTTGGGAGTGAATGGCAGATGTCGACCTTCGAAACTGCGTTGCGGATCATGCTGAGCTGTCTACGGCCACCAACGCAACCAATTCTGCGTGTGTAGCAATTGGTTCGCAGACAAAAAAATACAGACAGAGAGTCGAAAGAGAAGAAAGATTTATGCTGAAAACTCATCCTCAGCCGGTGCATTCCAATTTGCCATGTCTCCCAGGAAAATTGCCTGCCATCCATCAGGCACAATGTAAACAATTTCCAAAAATAAAGGAAGGAGTCTGAATGCGCCTGCAATGTCTCCTCACCACTGCATGGAGACTGAAGCAACATGACTTGAGCATATCCATTTCGATAAGCTGCATTGGAACTACGAGTCGTTGCTCTGGCGATGAATGCACATTTGATGCTGAATTCGAGAAAGCCTCGCCGTGACCAATCGGATGCTTGCTTCTCCAATTTTGGCTCAAATCCAGATCAAACTGATGTGATGGAAAATTGAGCGGACAGATTTTAAAAGCTTCCCCAAAGATATCAACTTGTCCTGTTCACTAAATCAAAAAAGGAATCAAATCAAACAAACGTCAGAGATGATGGATGATAGCCCTCTCGCAGCATATTGAGGAGGTTGACCATCACAGGGATGGTTGTAGGAAGGGATCACTTTCTCCATGTCCGTCCACAGATTAACTGTCACTCACCGGGCACGCCCAAACATTAAACAATGCTGCCTAATTTGGACATTTCGGTCGCGGTTTTTTTTCAAAGCTTCAGAAATCAAAAGGAAAAACAGCAGGGTGGTGATATTTTCTGTGCAGTTTTGTTGTTCTCTTTCGTAAAAAGTCAAAGTGGACACTATGCAGCACTCACTCCGATTGCCCTCATCGAAACAATCGTGCACGTGTTGAATCTGCACAGAATCACTCATTTGTAATTTTCAAAGAAATACAAACGTGTGATCTTCCAACACGAATGCGTGTGTGCAAGTTTCCAAGGAGCTGATGTCAACTGGGTGGTGTTCAAGAAGGGCAGAGTATTGAATATCTGTCCAGATGAGGAGACGCAGGCATCGCTTACTCATCCAGTCATTCATCTTCATTTTGCAGAACCGGATGTCCTCTGAAAAAACAGAAGCCCATTACAGCCTCCTGCGCGACGCGTGTTTGCACATTTCTGAGACGCAGATTTTCAACAGGGATCCAACCAAATGATGGGAGTTTTGTCATGACTGCACCTCTGCTTTCTTTCAGAACCATGTGTGGAGTTTACGACAGATGTCCCAAGCAGCCGGGCCCAGGTTTATTCTTGAAGTACTGCAGGGTAATGTCAAAGCAAAGTTGGCTGTGTCTCTGGTGGATCCAGAGGGATCATCCTGCCAGACTCAGAACAACCAAATTCTGCCCTCGCCTCCTCTCCAAAATATTCACTGTCGAGGACAACAATTTTCACCTTTGACCTGTTGAAAACTTCAAAGTGAAGAGAGTGACGATCCACCGAGGGTCCGAAGTCGAAGTTCGCCCCCTCAACTCCAATCTTGAATTTTCAAGAGGATCTGCACGTGTTGGAGCAGTCCATGTAGGTCATGTGGTCCTCGACCTGACGTCCTGACCACAGCTGTTGCGTTGGGTTCGTATTGTACAAATCTGGAGAGGTTACCAGAAGCAATACGACCTTCAGTGTGACCTACCTTGGAGCGATAATGGGGATTATATGGGCTGAAAGAAGGTTAATGGAGCCAGTAAATCAATTTCATATTTTAATTTCGCAATGGAATGCGAAAATAAATGTCCCCTGCGTGTTAAATGGGTCACAAGGCACGGGAGAGTCAACATGCGAGGACATAAAGCTCAACCAGTGTAATTTTCTGTAGAGACGCCCAGGCTTGCACACCAAGGTCCACTAGCGAGACATTTCTTCGGAGTCTTATTGTGATTGTCGCTGGGGTAGGTTGTACTTGCAGTGCAAAAAGTCAAGCACGACAGAACACACCTCGAAAAGTCACAAATCTTCCCGTACGGGAAGAGAAGTTTGACAACTTTCTTGTGAAATACCAATGTCTCGTGTACGCTTACACAACCCCGAGCAAACAGCGTATGACTCGCCTTTGTTCTTGTTCTCACTGAATATTTCCTGATGAAAGAAACCGAGGAAACATTAGCTTTCTGCACTGATTGATCACGGCATCACATTAATTAAGATTTCAATGATTCCTTTGAGGATCCGTGACGTCCTGACGTTTTATAACGACAACATCCTTCCTAATGACCCCATTTCCTTCACCTTGATTTATACTGCATGCGTACTGGCGCACACAGAGCTCGGCGGAATCTTACGCTAATCACGTCTGTGCGTACGCATTAGGAAAATGAGACTCTTGAATGCGTCCTGGGTGTCTGCATTCAGGCATTGTTTATTTTCCCAACAGCCACCGACGTCCAAACCTTCACATATTGTCATTTTGTAGCACACAAACCACTCTTCATGTGCAGATGATGAGTTTGCACCCAGCTGCATGTGGTTTGGTTTTTGGATTCGCACCTTCACTTCACACTTTCCCTGAGAACTGTACGAGAGACTCCTTGCCCAGCCGTAATCTCACGTCCTGTGAAGGAGAGCCTCAGAAAACTGTAAGGTACTGCACACGAGAAATCCTGACGTTGAACCAAAAGAATCTGCTTTCGAAATCCACGCACACAAACATCAACTTTGGTATGGGAAGCTGAAATAATTTGTGCTTCATGGGACAAAACGAAGGGGGGAGGGGAACAACAAAAACATGAAGATCAGGGGGCCCAGAGTAAGCCCCTCCTCTTCCCGACGCTGCGTGCATGGACCCGGTGAGTACAACAGACGTGCGCCTGTCGTCCAAAACAACGTGGACACTTTTTCGCCGTGACAAATGTTTTACCAAACTCCTCTTTTCTGAAAGAAAACTCAAAGTTTCCCTTTTGTAAAGATGGCTGGTTCAAGTGAAGCTTTGGGACAGGTACAGTTTTTTATCCTCGTCTAATTTCAAGACATATCAGCGGAAACAACAATCGGAACCGCAGCTTATGAGAAGGACCCAGGACCTCGTGCCACGGCTCCTAAACTGTCTGTAGAAGAGGGTCAATTATGCAGTGTTGACCGATAACATTTCCTCAAGTTCAGACATTTGACCATTACAACTGTTTTATGATTTCCCATAAAGCGTCCCTTTCGTGGACATAGAGCCCGTTTGCAAGGCTCTAAGATGGGAGACGGCCGTGTATCTGGGGAAACTTAAGGCCACTGACGTAAGAGTGGCTGAGCTGAAAGCGCAAACTTTACAGCAACCCGTAAATCAAGTCCAGCCCGGCGCAGAAGAGACAGATACGGCAAGAGAAAAGCTGTTCAAAAGTTAGCAATTCTGCGCCGTTTCTTTCCCGATGCACAACGCTTTTGTACAACTGACAACGCGCAAGCAAGAACGCTACCATGCAGAGAGTACGCCTCCCGGGTCGTGTTGGACGCCTCCTCCATGCGGTTTTGTGCAAAGAAATTGTGAGTGGGGTCTCCGGTTTGGTGGATTGTGGAAACGTTTGCAGGTCATACAGGCAAGACCTCCACTCAGATTGTTTCACATTGTGTTGAGTTTGACTTGAAGACTTTCAACCCGCTGGACGTGAGTGCGAGGGATCCACGTTCAATTTGAAACAAGTTGACACCCAAAATTGTTTGTCATCGTCGGGCTCCCCACGGACGGACGAACTTTGGTTTCCCGCGGATGTTTCAAACATGTTTGAATCTCGGACAATTTCGGACAATTTCCATTTGGTGCCACGCCCCAAACGGTCCCACGTCAATCAGAGGCAGGCGCGACCGGCCGGTTCAGTGTTCCACCTGTTGTGCTTCGAAGTTGCGCTGCAGACAGACGTTCGTCATTTCGTGGATGTTACTTGCCCCCGAGTTTCTTGTCTCAGCCCAGTGTAAACATTAGCACTGGACATAAGGCGGCCATTTCGCTAAAATACACATGCCATTATGATTAAGCTAACATTTGCTTTATTAGTCTGTGTCGATATTTACTGCTCACTGGCTGACACAAGGGAAACTTTACTTCTTCCGTGGGATTAGTCAAAGATATTCAGACCGCGTCTTTCGCCTGCTACATGCGCAATAAAACTCCCAAGCGAGTGGCCAGGAGTCTCATCATTTTAGTCAGTCTTCAAATTAGGTTTTGCGAGGTTGGGTTACATCGTAACGCTGTCATTGGTCTGACATAACAAGATTTTTGCCCTGTGGGGAGGCATAAGTCTGCAGATAACGTGCAGAACCTGCGCAAGCACCTCGCAAGGCGCAGGCTCTTTGAGCTGCACCAGGATGGACTCGGTGCGTTTTGTTCGGGTCCGACTGGTCAGTCGTGGCAACTTGCAGACATTCTGCAGACAACACAACGGATGGTGACTGTTGTTGTTTGTGAGCCACCCGAAACCACAGGTCTGATACTTTTTGCCCTTTGTGACTGTCTCCTTTGACATGGTCAATTGAAGCTGTCCAGCGATTGAGAGACACATGGCCCGATGATGAACTTGTGATCGTGCAATAACTGCAAATGCTACTGCCTTTCGCACCCTCCACACATAACTTGCTGCTGAGACTTGTACAGAGCGCTGAAATAACAAAGGTCCTATTGTTGGGTCTTGGAGCAGGAATCTAATCCGTTACACGACTGAGAAATCAACTTTATTCACTTCACCAAGGAGCAGAGCAACGCTGCAAGCAAATGAGCTCCCTGAGTCTGTCTACATCGACCTTGCAGGAGGGATGTATCCTTTCTGGAGAGAATGGTCAAAGTACAAACGAAGCAGTGCAGCTGTCGGACCAGCCAAACAGAATGTTGTACGCTCCCGAGTTTAAACAATATTTTAAAGAAAGCAGAGCTTTGCACAGGTGCACAAGCGTTCACCCCAAACAGCTGCCGTGAAATTGGCAGTGGTAATTATGCAGGAGGAGGGTTGGTCGCTTCCATATTTGGCCAACTCCCGTGGCAGTGGCTACTCAAGTGATCAGGTGATCACCACAGAGATGTTTTTCAGAAGGAATCACATGACTACTGCTCAGAATTTCTCAGTCGTAATCAAGTGATTAAAATCTTATTCAATATTGTTGTCACACATGAGATCCCTGTCAAGAATTTCTTAGGAGTGGTCATGTGATTCTGACCAACACTGCTGAGGTTTTCTTGCTGGTGACAACTTCCCAGACTCGTATGATCACCACCCGAAATTTCTCAGCAGTGGTCATAAGACCACTCCCAGAGTTTCTCGTGTGTGTGTGTGTGTGTGTGTGTGTGTGTGTGTGTGTGTGTGTGAGTGATCGCTTATTTTCCTGGAAACACACACGCACACACATCAGAAATGCAAGCACGCAAAACAATGCTTGCAATGATCTTGTGCACAACATCACAACATGAGACCACGTCCGTATCGGCAACTTGAAGGTCTTCCATTCCAAGCACAACTCATCAAGAACTCCTCTTCAGTCTTGTCGTCAGCGTTAACTGCTGCACGCAGTCTTTCTCTTCAAGACAACGATCAAGAAGCTTTGACTGAAAATCAGTTTCACTGCTGCGTTCACTTCGTTTCCGCACGTGGAACTACGAAATTGCTGATTTAAGTTTCGTCAGGCAATGAATCACAAGTGACAGGACATCGCACAATCTGGACAGATCGTCCATCTTTCAGACGTTCTGAGGGTCTCCTCAGGAGTTCGACGTTTCAGTTGTCTGTTTCTGGTCGATTTGGCGATGAACACTCAGCAGCTCAGAGTGCGAGCAAGGCACCTGTTCTCAACCTTGTAGATTTGAGTTCTCAATCCCAGCCAACTTCAACAAGAAATGCACTCTTTTCGAAAAGGTGAACAGCGAAATTTCGTCCACGAAAAATGCAGTGGGCCTGCTGCCCCTCTCTCTGACAGACGCACAGACACAGCCACAGACTCAGAGCAAGATTTCTCAGCAAATGCAACCCATTCACATCTTCATCGACACACGGCACACAGTATTCTGAAACGTACCAATGACTGCACATTTCACCAACCAACAACAGAAAACCAAGCACGTTCAACATTTTCTGTTTTATACTGAAATTCTTTGTCTCGCTCACTTTTTCTGGTCCAATAGATGCGCAATTCTTATGGAAATTTACAGTGACAATGAGTTATGGCACTGTGAGGTGATTCAGACGGCACAGCATACCATCAGGCTCAAGACAAATTGCCCGTGCGCTGAGCTCTCTCGAAGCTTGCATACGAGCCAGCGTCTTCAAACATGTCCAGATATCTGCATTTTTCTCCAACTTGAAGGGGGGACAGGATCGCTTACAGATGCAATTCCAATGCCGATGGATGCTTTTGCCCGAAAGCTAATCCGACACTGAGTGATAGATCCTGTACGGTTAAGCTACAGGGATTTATGACTTATCCTTTATTTGACCATCCACTGAAGCCTCCTCAAGACTCGTAACCCCGTAAAGTCAATACACGCACCGGGCCATCGCGAGGCTAACAGGGAATACTCCAGATCTCTCCCGGTTAATCCAGCATAACTACTTTTTTCACCCGGCTGCACATTGCTGCGCGCCGCTGCAATAAAATGAATTACCGTTGCAGTCCACTTTCCAGCAGATAAAAATTCAACATGAGATCACAGTAAATCATGTATGAAGAAAACAATATTTCTTGGCGGTACTTTCGGAACTTATGTGTGCAGATAGGATGTTAAGCGGAAAATACAAACGGCACTGGGTGAATACCAAAGTAATTCCACACAAGCGGACTGAAATACAAAATTCAACTGCCCTGCCACATAAACTTGCTTTCGCAGCTGCACCCGGGGAAATTCACTTGCAAAGTTTTTTTCAGACCAAATTGTTCGGCAGCGCCAAACAGCATAATGAAGGTGACACCCAACTCTGAGTGACCGGACTGGGTAATTATCAAGCTGCAACCGGAATCACCTTCGCTTCGATTCGCGTCTGTCAGACGCAATGCAATTCCAGCAGGAGAGGACAACGACGCAAGATGCCAAACATCCACTTCGATCAACATCACCAACATTTCTAACGAGGCCCTTGAACAACGCTCAAACCCGCAAGTTTCGAGTTGGTTCATTGTTCTTCAAATTGACGAAACAAAGGCCTTTGTGAACGTTTGAGACGCTTTGTCCTCATTCAGAGCGACGCGCGACATGGACGCAGCCACGAGATGTCAGCACTTCCAAGACACCCGACTACAACGCGCTCACGATTTGAGGTTTCACTGATGAACTGAACTTCCATGGTGCCACCGAGGAGTCCTTTATTTCTGATCATCACAAGATTTCGCGATGAAACGAAGCAACACATCGAGCATCCTTCGCGATGAAACGAAGCAACACATCGAGCATCCAAGCTCACCACAGTTGGATGCGCTGAAAACACTGCACGTCTGTTTTGTTTCTTACTTTCAAGTTGAACTGTTTGATTCATCAAGTGAGAAAGAAAATGTCGACGTTGGATATTTGTCCACAAGTAATCATATGCTCCGACGTGAGTCCATCAGATATGACTGAGCGCGCGATCGTTGGTTGGTGCTGCGATGCGCAGTGAATCTGAGACGAGGTGTCACAAAATTTGAGACACCTTCTGCAGGGGGGAGGGGTCCATTCCACAATTTGAAGACAGGTGAAAATTGATCAGGGTCAATTTCTGAGGTGCCCCCATTTTTGAGATCGCTCGCTGGTAAAAATAATAAAAACTGATCGATCAGCACATTTCCACAACAGCTGGAAACGCACGCACAGTGTCTGAGAACAGCTTCCTTCACTTTTTCTTCTGTTTTTTCGCCTGCTTGTCCTTGGCTTTCTGCAGCATCGCCTTGATCGCGCGCGCTCTCATCTCCAACTCGAGAATCTCCATCTGACTCTCCGTTAGAATCGCGACTCCCGACGACTTCTTATCCTCACCAGACGAACTCTTTTCTCCTTTACCTTCACGGCTACCAGTGCTGGACTTTTTCGCACCACTCCGGCCGGATGTCGCCTTGCCCCTGCTTCGTCCTGGGCTCGTTTTTGTGGAAGACTTAGCAGGTGACTTGGCAGACGAAGGGGACTTAGACGAAACACCCCTCACGTTCCTTTCTTCGGCATAACTGGAAGCGGAACGAGATGGTTTGGGCGCTGCTGGCCCCGCACGTGTGCTGCCTCCTGACGCTGCCCTGCCGTGTGCGTCCCCCTTGGGCCTCTCCTCAGATCGCTCTCGCTTCCTGTGCGTCTGTACATTCACAACACGTCTTTCCGCAACAGCAGCTCTGTCTGAGCGAGGACTCTTCGACGTCCTCCTTTTGTCTGTTTGGGGTGACTTCTCCCGCTTAGCGGCTTTGTCAGAGGTACGTGCTTTTTCTTTGTACTCTTGACGCTTTCTGCTCCCATGGCCACTGTCATGTGACGTGCGTCTTTCACTCGATCTCTCGTCCCTTTCATGTGATCTGGATCTGGACTTTGAAGCGTCCCGAGACCCTGAACGGTCTCTCTCGTACAGGCGGGACCTTCCGTGGAATTCGTCCCCTCTGTCAGGGAAGTGCGCCCGTCGGTCGTAGGGCCTTCCTCCGGGGCTGGTGGGACACATGAACGCCCCACGTCCACGGGCGCGACCTCGAAACATGCCGCGGCCTCTGCCGCGCGGGAAGAAATAGTACGGCATCGGTCCAAACTGTTCGAAGAACTCTGGAGGTGGCGGGTAGTCAAGAAAATGAGGTGGAAAATCCCGAGGGGCTGGTGGGAAGCCTGGTGGTGGCACCCAGTGCCTCGAGCCTTTCCGAGGACTGACTTTGGAAACGCTCGATTCAACTCGAGGCTTTTTGCTGTGTCGGTCGCGTCTTTCTTCACCCATTTCGTCGCTTCTCATGCGTCCCACGTATCTGCTGCTCCTGTGTCTCGTTCTGCTGCCACTTCGCGATCGGCTGCGGCTGTCACGCGAGCGCTTTGACCTGCTTCTGTCGTCCCTGGATCCGCGGCGCCTGTCTCTGCTGGTGCCCTGGGAAGTCTTCCGGCTTCTGCTGGAGCTCCTGTTTCTTTCTCTGCGTTTGTTCACATCAGAATGAGGGTCTTCTTCCGACAAGTCATCACTGTTCGACTCACTGCTCGACATTCTCGTGGACCTTCGCTTGTTGGTTCCTTCATCTTGATCACTTTCATCCGAATCACTGTGGTGAGCATGGAATGTTTGCTTCGAGGTACCCGGCACAGGGGATTCTGTCCCTGGAGCTCTATCGGCCTCCTTCTCGTCCCCAGCCTCCGTGGCCGCTTTGCCAACCAAGGCGACAGCGAGGTCCTCATTGAGCAACCCGGCCGCCTTCAGCCTCGCTGCTGCTGCCGTCTTCCGCAACTCGTCTTCCCGCTTGCGCAGTTCTTCCTTCAGTCTCATAATTTTCTCCTCTTCCGCTCTGATGTTGGCTTTCACGGAACTCGGCTTTCCTTCTGAGCTCACAACTTTCTGCTTGGAGTCTCTGGGGCTCTTCGGTGCAGGTTCTGGTTTGCCTTTTGTTTTTGACGTGACTCTTGGCTTGTCGATGAGGGTCTCATTTGGTGTCGACTTCTTTCTGTTGGTTCCAGTGTCTTTTACCGCTTTCTCATCTTTTTTTCTTGAAGTTTGCTTTCCTCTCTCAGTGTCTGTTTCCTTTTCAGGCCTTTCAGATTCACTTCTTGATCGGACAATCAGTCCACCGCTCTTCAGAAGCATAATTTTCCTGTTTCTGGTGTTCGTCTTGTCTCCAACTTCATGCTCTGAGCTCCTCCTCTGTGTTTCTTCCTCAGATTCATCCTTTCGACCTTTGTTCACATCATCATTACTCGTCGGGATGTCATCATCGTAATCCAGCTCCTCTTCGCCCTCCTCTTCAAACGCACACAGCGTCTTCAGGGTCCGCTTTCCTGTTGAACCATCAACGACCACCTTCCTCGCGAGCGCGGTCGCGGCTTCTTTCTCTGGCCTTTTCGCTGTCTGTCTGGTCGAAGACGAACTGTCTCCTGCATCCTTCTTCCGCACAACTCTCGTGTCCTGTGCACGCTGGAGGGGTTCTTCTTCCTCCTTTTTGATGTCGGCAGCGTTCTGTGCGCTCATCACCTTGATTCTCCTGCGCCTCGACGGTCCTGAAGTATCCGCAGCACTTCTTGGATCTCCTGTGTCCTTTTCAACTTTTATCTGAGCTGCAGGAATCAACTTGACTGTTTCTTGCACCCTCCTCGATCTCGATCTGGAGTCGTCATCAGCGGACGGCTCCGTTTTGATGCTTTTCTCTGGTACCAGTTTGTGAGATTCTTCACTCTTTCTCTTTTTGCTTTTTGCCTCATTCTTAACTGGCTGCAAGTCAGCAACAACTCTTGTTTTCTTGACTGGACTTCTGTGAGTGTCTTTGCGCCCAGTCTTGCTCGTCTTCCTGGTCTGTGTTTGTCTGCTTCCTGCCCGTTCTTCGTCGCTTTCCTCCTCATCGTAAGCAGCTGTGACTTGCTTGGACACGTGAGTCGTGTGAACTGTGTTTTTGATGCGCGTCTTCGTTGCTGAAATGTTTTGCTCTTTGCCCTTTTCTGTAGTTTTCTGAGCAGTCTCAGCTCGTTGATTTGACACTGCAGAATCCTCTGACCCGTTGCCATCTTCACTATCCACACTAGACTGAACAAAAAAGCCAACGGGCATTCTCCTGCTTTTGGTTTTTGAGTCATTTGTCAGCACTTTTGATGTGCTGGAAGGACTGTCCGCTGAGCCCAATGGAACCTGGCCCTGGGTGAGGTTGGAACATGTGTCGCACGCGTCTTCTCGGCCGACCCTGAACCCCGGACTGCTGTTGTCTGCCGCACCGTCTGCATCCTTCCCCTGCGCGACATGTTTGGAACCCGGAGGCGGCTGTGACCCTTGTGTCTGTCCTTGCAGACTGGATTCTGAAGCGGACTGCAACAAGTCGGATGTTTTGCGTTCTATGTGCCCCTCGTTTTCAAAGTACTCGTCTTCTTTGGAATCGTCAAGCTTGATTTCCATCTCTTCCTCAGTGCTGGGAAGTTCTCTGTCAGTGGATGCCATTGCACAGTATTTCTGCGCTTCGCCTGATTGCTCCTGAGCCGGTTCGTCAACGCCTTCATTTCCTGCCGCTGTCGTTTCAGTTTTCTCAGCTCCGCGGAGTCCCGCTCCTTCCGCAACATCCGACTCCCGACTTTCGGAATCTGCTTCGTTCACAGCTTCTTGTAGAATGTCGTCTTTACGTTCTGCTTCGGCTGCCTCTCCGTCCGTCGTCTCTCCGTCACCATGAATCACCTTTCCCTCTGCATCTCTCTTCACAATCTTGCTCTCTTTCCCCATCAGTTTTGTCACCGAGACCTTGTCAAGCGTCGCTGCCGTCTCATCCTTGGTGTCTTTGGCCCCTTCTTCCCCGGCCTTCTCTTCTTCGCGCGGCTCGACTCCTCCCGTCTCCTCACCGTCTGCTTTCTGCTCGGCGCCGCCCTCGGTGACGACCTCGGTGCGGCCGTCAGCGTGGCGCACCACGACGTACGTGTTGGTGTCGTCGTCGTCCGTCACTTCGCCCTCCTCGGGCGACCCGGGGCTGCTCGGGCGCGGCACGACCGTCTTCACCGGCGGTGGCGTCAGGTCCTGCAATGAGCGAGAGTTTCTGAATCACAGAAGCGCACAAGACGTCAGGACAGCACAAAACGTTTGTAGAAAGGTGCGTGTGTGAAAACTTCCTGTAGATCTACTCACAAATGAGCAGTTCTGAGGCTAAAATCTGTCTCAAAGAAACAGATAAATGGTCTCTAACAGGTTCAAGGAGCATCACCGTGACTGAAACGCACGTTCATTCTTGTTTGGACCTCACTCTGACGGAATACTTGGGAGAACTGATTTCAGATGATTCCGACCGCACTGGTGCCCGCCCATTTCCACACCAGCATTCCCGCACGTAAATGTGCAGCAACACCATTGACCTGGGTGACTCTGATAATGAAGAGGGTTTGCACTCAGCTCTGCCGATCATATTTGGACTGAGGAACATTTCAAACCAAATTACACAGCTTCTGCCTTCTGTAATGAAACTTTATTTTGTGTTGTCAAATAAACAATGAGGCAAAAGCGTGATTCGCCTGAACACGAGTGGATGTAGCAGACAACCTCAATTAACACCAGCAGCGTGCGGAGGATACATATGAATGGCAGTGTAATTACAAGTCCTCCGCATCTGTTCTCCAGACGTCAACGAGAAAATCCTTCACACAACGGCTGCATGAAATGAACTTGGACACGGTGTAAAGACCACCCAAATGAAGTTCCGTCAATCAGAATATCTTGTGTCAGTGACAAGACGCGTTGCTGTTCCTTTTCACTGCGGCTCACCAACGTGTTCTCGTCAACAACAGACTTGGGCCTAAAGTGACCAGATCTACGTGGCTCCAGACGAGCCGAACTGAGATATTCCCCAAGAGTCTACGCGATTTCTGAAACTGTCCAGCTGTCTCGTTCAAGACAAAAGTCGCTTTCAAATCTCCGTCGGAACCCGACCTGTGTCGCTCACCTCAGGCATTGTGGAGTAGAATCCGTCCGGCTCGTGGTTCCACTCGCTGTCCGGCGTGCTCACCTCCGGAGACCGCGTCCTGCTCTTGGTCGACCTGTCGTACGGCAGCGACCTCGAGCGCGACCTTGACCTGCAGTACGGCGACCTCGACCTCGTCCTGGTTCGCGATCTCGAACGTGATCGACTCCACGACCTGCCTCTCGATCCCATCCTTCTGGACTTGTGCGGAGTTCTGGATCTGGATCGTTTGCCTCTGGCCCGAGATCGTGAGCTGGAGCGACTGTCGTCACTGAGCGTCGAGTCGTCGCTGCTGTGGTCGGAACTGCCCTTGGACTTGTCATCCTCGGGAACCACAGCTTGTTCGGAGGGCGCCCTGCACAACGAAAGGGCCAAGTAAATTCTCCTCGCAATTGTCTAGAAATTTGGTTTGCTCAATAACTGTCAGCCAAAAACTACTGCTGTGACAAAGCTCGTGTCCAACCACGGGACGCCGTGTGGTTGTTTCTTCGCACCGTTCGTTGGGTTCGACTGCGGGGGTTGACTGAGGCAAGGCGTCAGTGGAGTCAGGGGCACCAGGTGGACCTTCTTCAACCGCCTTTTCACTTTCACCGCCTTCAGCCCCACGTTCGCCTGCTGCAAAAGCGATCCAGAGTTTGACAAATGCACAAAGCACTCTAATTTCTCGCGCAACGTCAGATGTCAGCACTTCAGCAATGTGCGTGGCTTTAACGTCGCACAACAGCAACACCAAGGCTTCCCCGGGCCTCAAAATGCAGCTGTCTTTTCAAGGTACATCGCACGGAAAGAGCGCACGAGATGAATCAGCCCATTGACGCGAAGCACATTCTGACTCACAAAAATATCTTCACAGAGATGAGCCAAGAAAAAAAACTTGGAAACATAGCACGGGTTTCGCACCTGCAGGTTCTTGCTGTGTATCCACTTGTGCTTGCGTCTCGCTTTCCTCTTCCACATCGGTCGTTTCCTCATCAGTTCCCGATGATGAGATGTTCTCTGGATCATCCCCTGCAAAGAGACGCAAAAATGACGGATTAGGGAATTTTCGCTAACAACTTCCTGGACACTCAGATGTGCAAGTGCGATTCTACGAGCGCGGCAACTTGAGAAACGCGCATTAGGCGGCGTTAATAGGCGAGGTGTCACTTTCCCGTCGCTCACAGATGGGGCAGAAACCAATACGACAAGTTGGCGTGTGGTACAAGCAAAATTCGTGTTGTGAAGCTGCATCAAAGGGCTTCACTGACAAGAGAGGACACCACGAATTTTGTTTCGGGGAAGAAGACGAAGCGAAAAAGAAGTGTTGCACTAATTGCCACACCAGAGAACAGCACGGAGTTGAAACCTCCGTTTTGAACTCCATCATCTATCATTTCGCACAACAGGATTTAAAATCGGCAGGTAAACAGGATATTACGAATTGACCTGGAAACTGTAAAAAAGAATTATGCTTTGTGTTGCCTTTTAATTGAACAATGAATCATTCCCGAAGTGAGTAATGGCTGACGTCTTCTACAAGAAGAGGCGAACAGCCGCATGATGAAAGCTTTGCCCACTTAATGTCCGCGCATAGAAGCTGTTTAAATTTTCAAACCATCTATCTTGTTACGGTCATTAAAGGAAAAAGGCTTGCAGAAAGAAAAGCAGGGGAGGATTCAATTAAATTTACTGCGAGGGAAAAATTGTCCAGGGCCCCTCGCAGACATTCATCTGTTTTTGTGGGCCATGTGACATTGCGTAGTCTGGAGACCCATCTCGACTTCTGAAAGCACATATGTAATATTCAAGACATAGGATGAACCCATTACTTTTGAAAGGCTTTTCTCAAATTGAAATTCTCTACGGGCTGTAAATCAACAGGATGATGGTTAAGGAATCATCAGCGCTGCTGCATTAATACCCCCTCTGGTGTGCGCAGAAAGCGTCCGCTGTGAGTAGCGCTGTGCTTGCAAAACTTCACTCGTCGTTCCGGGATATTTTGACTGAGGGGTGACCCTGTGTGTTCGAGCAGTGCTACCATCTATCATATATTATTCAAGGGCGACACCAGAGATGTTCTACGCTTTTAAATCCCATTTCCATCAAAAATTAAAAGCACAACTTGTGATGGCGGGCAGATGATATGCGATCAAAGAGTGTCGGCCACTCAAGGAGAGGAGCGAGAGAGTGTCTTGTGCCATGGGGGTTACCTTTAGTATGTAATACGACCTGAATCCACGTCTCAAAACCTCGAGTCAATAAGCCGCACAAACCAAGGCCTTAAACAGCTTTCTTTTCCTTCAATTGTCCTCGCAGCAGGTTTTGCCTGTGTAAAATTTTAATATGCAAGCACAAAACACTCATTTGTTCTTTGAACTGCATCACAGGGGGCCTTTTCAAATGATGTTTCAGTGCAGGCGGCAAGGTTGCGGGGTGTTCCGTAGACAATAGGTTCGTCTGGCTTCAATCTACGGCGCTTTCACCGCTTTTCAAAACGCTTTTCTCCTTGTTACTCCTGTTTGCCTCAAGAGCAATTCAAAGCGCTGATCAGGCCCACATGTTTAATGTGCCTTTTTCGAGTATTGATATTAAATTATTCTCCGGGTTTTGTTTGGTTATTTGAACTCGGTTGAACTTGCCAGACAATTCTTCAGGGAGGCAAAATTCAGCTTCATTTTGAAACTTTCAATCTTGTTCGGAGATGTGTTTGCCTTTCAGCAATGGATGTTTGACTTCATTTTTGTAGCAATTGTATCGGGCTCAAATGCAAATTTCGGAGCATGACTTTCAAATAGCTACAGTGTGAAAGAAACATTTTGTTACCACGATATAGCATGAACTAACAATAACAAGCAATCACCAGATAGATTCATGGCACATTTCATTTTTTTTGCACTGAATAACACATTCGTCACTGCTTGTTATGTCTGATTACTTGTGCGCATCTTTGGACAAATCAATTGCTGTCGATAAGTCAATCAAAGGTTTTGTACAATTTTCTGAATTCGATACTCAACCTTGAACTGAAAGGTGTTTTTTTCAGTTTGACTTCGAGTTTGGCATCTCCGAGCAACAGTCAAGTGCTGCAGCACCGAGGCGGCGCGATCATCACCGACTGACAGCCCAGCGCACGCACTCTGTTTGCTCCAAAACAGCTTTGATGCACTGCGTCACACATTTCAAAAACAAGTGAAAAAATTGTACGGCCATTAGTTTCACAAAGGTTTGGTATTTTGGCGTATAATTGATATGATATATGCTCTTTTTAAAAGAGAATAATGGACCCTGACATCTCCAAATGGGATCTAAAAGGAATTTTGTCATGTTGAAAATGTATGGTAAACTTTGTGGAGCGGGCTTACAAATAAAATTTGAGTTGAAATGGCACGCCTAGCCCACTAAATTGTCCAATTAACTTTGCTGGCAGGCATAAATTCAGCCTTCTGTCAAAGTAATTTCGCAAAATTTTTCATGATTGTACTTGGTGATGATTGTACTGCTACTTTTTGGTGTCATTTGGACCAGATGTGAAATCTAACAACATCCTCAATTACATTTAAATATGAGTTTTTCTTCCCGCACGAGCGCGAGGTTCACATGGAGTGAGAAATCAACAAGAGATGCACACAACAGCCACTGCCTGCATCTTTCGAGTACAAGCGTGTGCTAAAAATCAGCTGGAAACTTGTCAGTTGGTTGTTGACGCCCAGATCTGTCGTGTCTTCCGGGAGGTCGGGACAATTCGAAAAGGCGAAAGCATCACACGACAACAGAAACAGGAGAAATTTCTGTGTCACTGTTCACTGTCACTGCTATCCGGAAGTCTTCAGGTGATCGCTCTGTGCAGCACAGCACACGTGTCGTAACTTCCAGATCGCAAATAATCTGATTCCAGCGCCTATTCGATGCGTGCAAAGCCGTCTGCAAACACTTTCTCATTTGCAGATGACACACCCTTCAGATCTTTATTTCAGCCCAGCTTCACCCATCAACCTTTGGCACCCAACTACAAAAGGAACTGAACGTCAACTTATTGCGTGAAAGTGGATCACATGCATACTACGCACTTGCTGCATGTACCTTCCTCGATATTACAAAGGGACTGCCAGTAGGCATGTAACTTTCTTAGATTAGCATTGTTATTCACAAATAATTAGATATGGCATTAACTTCATTTACAATTTACGTCACAAGCAGAGGCATTGGACATCCATTTCACGGCATTCGCAACAATAAATATGATTACCTCCCGTCATGTCACACAATATCTTCCCTCAAAATTATCACTACAAACATCTTCAAACTTGCATCCCCAGCTCATGAAAATTAAATTTAAAATATCTGGAGCTGTACCACTGCAACTCAATGAAAATTAATTGAGAGGTTTCTTTCCACAAACTCGGCACGTGAAAAGACATGAAATCCACAAAAAGTGAGTGAAGAAGCAGGTATGGAAAGACCCAGCTTCTCTGCTGCCTTAATTGCAGCTCTGCAATGCCTCATGCAAATCAGCTGTGGTGAAATAGGATGTGAAATTGAAGCATTCTAACTGGAACAAAGCCTCCGCTAAGACAATGTCTGGTCAGCAGCATGCAGTTGTTGCTGGGAAAAAGCCAATAGACAGGTGAGACGCTCTCCAGGTGATAAAACAAACCACTGGTTTCATCGAGCCTGTTGGAGATGTCTGGCGTCAATTAAAACCGCTACAATCAGGCCGGGAAGAACTCCAGCAGATCTTGAACAATTGCAAATTACAGTGGAAAGCCTGCAGGGAGGATAAAGGCGAATTAAAACTTGAATCTCAGATGTCTCGTCGGGCTTTCCATCAGCTTCTCTCCCCATCCTCATTATTAGTTCAAAATTTAATTATAAAAGCGTGCCAATTTTACGTCTTCTGGGGAATGAAGCAGACATGAAAAACAGCAGAGGTTTATAATCAATTAATACGCATTCATCAAGCAATATATCACTCGCCTTTTCCGTTTCCTGAGCAAAATTTTCACAACTTTGAGATTAATCAACAAACCTAACGAAGCGAAGTTTGATACGTACAGCTTGCGATAGATTTCCAAAAAGAGCCTTTTCAGACATGAAAATTTCAGGAACAGACAACAAAGTCGATGACTGCGTATCGTGTGTACACTGTTCAAATTTTTTACGGCTTGACAACACGTATCAACTGAGTTTCGCATTTCTAAACCAAACAAAATAATCGATACTTGTGCGCAAATGGGTGGCTTCAATTTTCCTTTAGTCAGCACACGCATTTCGTTTTATCCAAAATCTATTGAACTGACTCGTCACAATGGTGTCACCAAATGGAAAAATACATCTCTCTACCCACAGTTGAACTTTGATGGATCATTGGGTATAAATTATTCACCAACTGTGTAAGTAGCGACAAAAAGGAATCCTAAATGGTAAACAAAACTGGGAGATTGTGCTTGTAAAGTTAATGGTTACAAGGCTGCATTTGAATACAATTTCACTTACGAATGTCTACATATGGAAATCATATCTCATGTCACTTCCAAACGCAGTGCTTTATTGTTGTCCATCGTGGATCGAGGTGCCATCATATTGATATTTAGTCTGCCGTCACTGATATGAATCTTAAAACATCGACATGAAACTGAAATGAGTTTTTGCGGTGACCAAAAAGGGGACATCAAATCTGTATTTCTTGTTAACCCAATAACACAGCAGCAATGTCCGCCAGGCACATAAAAAGGCTTCATTTCCAAATCAGGAATTGTTTGTGGAAAAATATGCAAGCGCTGAAGTGGAGGGCTGGGAGAAGAGATGTATCAGTCCAGCCGCATGAAAGAGAAAATAATTTGTATTTGATTTGAAATGTCATTCATTTCGCGAACACCTTGCATGAAGTGGAATATCATAAGCCCCTCTCACAATCCCTTCTCTGTGACAGATTTATCGCCGGGCTGCGGCCGAAGCTGCCGACTTGAGAACTTTGCAATCTAATAGTTTCACTGACGCTGATCCACTATGAAAGTTTAATGCTGTCGCCGGCTTTCAGTCATTTGAGTGAGAGATAGGAGGATTTGGGGTGGAGTCGTGTGTGGCATATTGCCTGTCCTGTGACACCTTACACTTCATATCTGTCATACAAACTGGCTCGCTCGGTGACCCTCGCTTGTTCCAGCCATAACCAGCTTCTAACGTACTCCACCATATTGTGATGCCGAGGGCACCCACAGATGGCAGTGGGTACATCTAAATCAGTCCAAACTAGTGGCCAACAAGTACCCTCCATAAAGACTAGTCAAACCTGTTGCTTAATGCAGGCTATTGCAGTGAAAATGACATATATAATATAGCAGCGAGCACTTAATGTCCATCACAGTGCCAGGTCACAGTCTTGCCCCTCTTTTCAAAGCCGGCTGCTAGCTCGCGACTAATAGAACCGTAACTTTATTAAAGATCCGTGTGCCTAATGGATATTTTCTTCTGAGTAAAAAGTTCCAGTAAAATATTGCTTCCACGGCCTTCGAGACCACAGTATAAATGCTTTAATATTTCATTCCCTTTTAAGCTATCAAGATCTCAAGCACCAAAAGCAGTAGCCATTCCAAGAAACACTCCTGGAAATATTCTCAAAGGCCAAAAGACACCAAAAGGCCTCGGGTTGTGAAATTTATGAAGCAGCGTCCCAAGTCATCTATCACAGGCGCTGTTTCAGGCAGAGTAATGAACGTGAGCTTTTTAACACTCTCTGTCAAGTGGAGTTGTTTTTTATCTGTCACACTTTTTTCCCCCACAATATGGCTAGACTTTGAAATTGAAGCAACTTGATTACACCAGACGCGAGAAATTCCCCTCAATCTCTGAAGATAAGGAAATGCAGACTTTAATTAAGTTTAATTGAGCAATCATAACACCACGGAATCTATTTGTCAAGAAGGCATTTTAAAGTCATCCTTCAAACTGAGACATTTCAGCGCGCAAATTCACTCTGAAGATGCCATTAAAATTTGCAGCACTTTCCTCAAAGTAATGCCTAATTGCTCACAAAGTCGCATTGAAAGACAAATCAAGCCATAAAAGTGCATAAATTACTGCAGGTAATCACTGTAAAATCACTTATTTTGGCAGGTATTTCACTCTCCAAGACAATGCAAACAATGGGGACGTGTAATTACACGGCAGTGGAAGACAATGGCTCAGGCCTGTGTTCTGCAGAAAATTTCAGGTTTTGCTGCTGAATAATGGGTGGGATGAAAATATATGGGCAGATCCACTTTGACAAGAATAGGGTGGAGTCGATCGTACACAAAATGGATCGGAATTAATAGATTAAATCTACAAATTCACAGGAAATGAATCACGCTGCCAATTCCCGTCTAATTTGATGAACGCGACGGTCACGACTTTTCTTAACTTTTCATTTTTCTTTTGCAATGTAAATTGTGATTTAGGCGTTGCCTGCGAATGCAGATAGCGTAAAATGTGATGCCTGAGTTGGACTGGCTGGCGCTTCTCGAGTGCAGGAGAAATTGCTTGAATTATTGTTTCGCGGTGCAACTCGGAATCCACCCACTATAGAGAGCCCATGCAACTGTTGTATCAAGCATCATACAAAGTCTAATGAGTATGTGTTTCAGCGGCTCGAAGCCTACAAATAGAAACATAATTACATACTCTCCAGCTGAAAGCAATTCGAACACCTCGCCTTTAATTATATTCATCGACTGAATAGTTCGCCTCAGCGAGAAAGTCCCACCTCCCTTCACCACGAGTCAGTTCAGACGCAACAACGACGCAACATAAATCTTTCAAAGCCGGTTCATCGAAATTGCTTCTTCCCTTTTCATTTTTAATTTTCTGCCTTGTAACAGCAAAAGGCTTTTTCTGCCAACATGGCCGATATTCCAGCTTCGCTTCAAGATTTGACCGTCTAACTCTGTTATAAAGATGAAAAGATGCAAGTCGAGTTGTTTACAAGAACACGGGCGGAAAAGAAGAAAATCGTATTACGTGGTTTTATGCATTCGGTGCCCTGCGTCCATATTATCCACGCTAAGAGCAGCACAATTCCTTGATATAATGCCGGATGCAAATTTCAATTTCTATTCAGATCTCTAATATTTCTGCATTGATTGCTAGGCTAAAGTATGATTAATGTTTTGCAGGACGAATTTGATCGCGAGGGCGCATATTAAATTTTTGGCCAAGGCAGTGGAAAATCGATATTTTGCATTGGTCATTTTCTCACACGACACTGCAGCAGGGTCCATAGATCAATTTCAATGCCTGATTACATTTCAAAATGAGTCACCCGCCGCCTCTTAAATCTCAATGTGTGATGGAATTTCAAATCTTGACCCACATTCGTTCGAATCCCAATATTGCTGGCCATATCTCACTCGCCATCTTTCTAATTTCATTTCCATATTTCCGATAACAAAGGCCCTTTCACTCGCTGCCATTTTTCATTTTCAAACATGATGTAATTTGCATTTTCTCCGAAAACTAATAACAGAATCTGAATTCGGTTTTGAATGAAATATGTCAAAGCGGGATTCGATATTATAATCTTTATCAAGTCACTGCACCAAAAGATGATTCAAGTGTGCCAGTGCTGCATAATTTGCTTCACAAAAAGGAGCCTGAGTCTGCTGCGAAGTTATATTTCGCTGTCTGGCAATGTTTACGGGACACTATCGTAAACTTTCGACAAAAACTCGAACATATACACGTATCAGCTCTTAAAAACCGGAAATAACACTGTACCTTCGTGCACTCAACTATTTCACTTCAGTTTTTCTCTCGTTCAAACAAACACCGGGCCCGAACTCACAATGATCACATGACATGGCACAATTGCAAAATTCTACACACAAATTTGACATATTTCACACAGGCCACTTGGTTCAAGTCCCACTAATTACGTTTGATTCTTATCATGAAATCATTTAATTGGCCAATATACCATTTCTGTTTGCTTTGCGGCGTTGCCAGACCCAAACTTCCCCGATTCCTGCTTGAAAATTGTTGAAGAACATCTGCCCTCTCCTATGAAGTATGATTACATTTTATTCATAAAGCAATAACTCTTATCAGTGTTGCATCTGCCTGTCATTGCTTGTAACATCAAATGTTTAAATTGATGAAAATTCCCATGTCTGGGTGTCAGCAATGCTCATAATAAAGCCACTTGAAGAACGCAACTCATATCGCAACACTACATGCCGAGGCAGACAACTGTCAAAATCTGTAACCGAAGTTTTGCTTATCACAGAACAGTTTTAGTTTTCATACCATTTCCAGTTGGTCAGGTTCATATTCAGCGATGGCTTTGAAAGCTGAGGCAGGAAGTGGCGGGTCACAGGCCGCATCGCTGCGAGGACAGAAATTTCCCTGTTTCATATCTGGATGTGCTGTGTAATTAAAATATTACAATGCCCGTCACAAGCTGCGCCTTTCTGCGCAGAGGACCAGCGCCTGCCTATCATCCCAGCTTCTTAACAACCGCTGCGGACATGCGAGTTTTGCTGCTCCAAGTTGCTTTTCTCTACTGAAAGGCACACTCTGGACCTCAGCTCTGTTTTTCGATGCGTCCTATTCTCGATTGCGTCCAACTGGGGGGACATCAGTGTTTCGACTGATTCTGTCAGTTGCGTGTGGTGTTGCGAGATACCGACGACGTCCCACGCCGAATGCAACAGAGAATGTCCTCTCGTGCAATGCTGTGAATTCCACCGAGCAACTCAGATGCGCAACCCAACTTCCCCAACATGGCTGTTCCTGATTTTCTCGCACTCGACAAGTTGCGCTATTTTTGTCGTTCAAGCAGATATTCGTTCGTTCGGCCGTGAATTGGGAAACGCCCTTTCCGTTGTTTGCACGACTAAGTACATTAATGAGACAAAGAAGGTACACAAAGGGAAGGCTTGCAACGTGACAAAGACCTGTGCAAGATTTCTTTATTTTTTTAAGGTTCTGTCGAAGATGCTTAATGTTATTGTGAGGCTTTTACGCTTGATCAGATTAACTTGTGGCCTCACAATGCATGCACATTGTGATTACGATGTATCTGGAGGAAGAAAGCAATAGCAAAAAGATGAGCATTAATCAAATTAAAGCAGCGCTTGCTTTTAAGACTTTCCTACTGGGCATGCTGCAGTGTTATATTTGGATGTGCAAGCGGCACTCTTCTTGTGCAATTGCATTAGCCATAAATTTCTTATTTGTTACTGGAATATGCACTCATTTCTGAACCGTATTCATGAGACTGTAGCATGCACAATTAGCACCGAGTAGTTGTGTTTGCACACACAGATACACTGGGGCAACATATGGCAGGTCACTGGCGGCGTAGATTGCCAAAAGAGTTCAGTGCAAGCAGCGCTGGTCAATGGAGCTGGCGGTCCACTCAAGCTTGTGAAGCAATTTGTGCAGATGTTCCCCCCTGAGTGCACTGCCCTCTATCTGTCTTGACAGTCAACAGGTCAGCACCCGACCGCCTTGCCGTCACTGTTAATTGCCCCACAGTGAATCTCGGCATGCGGAGCTCCACGGGCAGATGACAGAGAGAATCAGTGCACGAAGCTGCTGTCATTATCAACGCAGCATAACCACTGTCCTCTCTGCCTCCCTCCCTCCCCGCTCCCCATGCCTATCTCCACTAAAAAGAAACAGATCGCAGATGGGCTCAAGCAATATGCCATCTCCATGGATACACAATTGTCCGAGCACAAGAAACAAGGAGGGTGACAATGCAGAGCACTCGCTGAGCGGCTAATAGTACCGCCACGCAGGACGCCTTACAACTCTCACTCACGACGACGACGACATGAGGCTGCGACAATATCTTTGCTGCTCAATTGGACATATCGTACGCTGCGCATAGTCGCTTGTGATGTGTCTAATTTCTTGCTAAGTCAATCGTCGTCGCCTGCCTGGGCTGCGCCCGATGTACGAAAAACGCCCGTCCCGTCCCAGCTTCACTGTCTCAGGCAGGGTCTTCAGCCAATTTCATCATGTCAAAGCATATTTCTCTCTCTACGGCAACGATGCCCTTTGCTATTAACTTCATTTGTACTTTACATAATCACTTCCACGAATATCACGCAGTGAAGTGTCTTGTTTTCGCGAAGCCTGAGTGAGAGTTTTCTTGAACCTCAGGACAAGTCGCAACAACAAGTTTTAATCAGGCTCACCAGAGCTGCATTGATTTTCTGCTGCGGGTGGCAAAAAAGAACAACCAAATACAGCTTGTTAGCAGAACTGAAACTCCACTTTTGCTTTCAAGAATAAGAAGCCAAAACGATCAAGTTACCAATTATAAGTTTCAAATGCACATTTATGACCCTGGCCTGAAGTTTACGTTGAGGGAGCAGGCCTCAGTCCTCGTCCACATGATACATTTGCACGTATTGAATGACCATTTTCCGCACAATTAAAGTTAACAAGCAACGCGGAGGACATCTTCCAAAGTGAATTGTAAAAGTGATTGTGGAGCACAGCGCGGCCCCATTGAGCCTTGTGCGCGAAGTGGTATTTTCCTTTCAGGCCCACAGAACCAGAAGCATCGGACTGAATGTGTCCCCGGTGAGGTGGTTTGTCTGCTGTACTGGGTGGCTAACAGCTTAACAATGCAGTCTGACGGACAGACAACTCACCACACCTTTTACTACGGGCGATAACAAGACTGCCTCTGTATGGTCTGTATGATAATGACCGCACCGCAGTCTATTGGTAGTATCGCCGCCAATCTGACCCGATCATTCCGCTTATTTCCTTCCTGCACACGCATCTGCTTAGCTGCCGTCAATGTAACATCTGTAAGTCATGTACACTGCATCGGCGAGATTCCCGTACAGGGACCAGCCTCTGCACTTGATGTGTGATGACGCCTGTTCTCCTGCCAAATCACACCACGATTGGCTTACTCACAGCCCGCGTCTGATTCACACTGAGTTGCCTCGGAAAAGCCTTAAAACAGTTATTTGGCACGAGATTGAAAAAAGTACACTGGGGGAATTTTGAAACAGTAATTCATTAGACTGAGACAGATGACATTACTCACACAATTCCAATCTGGAAATCGAGTTTCAGATTCACAGCGAGTCAGCTTCTGCCTAAATTAGGCAAGCCGGATTTGAGAGTGAAAATGGAAGCGAGTCTTAGTGTGACACTTCTGTTTGTGTTTCCAGTTCTCAGTGCACCCAACAACTGGACATATTGAAAGCAACAAGTTGAGCAAAGGCAATCTCTCAATAGGAACCCATCTGCTCGGGGTATACGCGGCGGTGGGAAGAGGCGCTATGTGTACACACATCACGAGCACATTATGCCCCTGTCCACAATCGGACTTCCGAGAAGCAGGCTTATCTAACGACACTCAATAGAAGCTCAGCCGACAAAGAGGATTAGCCCTAGGAAATGAGAGCAATGATACAATATATAAAGGTGCCCCCATCCGGGGATTAGGCAACTCACAGCGCCGACTCCAGATGAAAATAAATACTGATCTTTTCCGATTCTACCTGGGCGAGGGATGAGATCTTGGCCAGAGATCTCCTGGACTTTTACACTTCCGAAGGTAATTTGCCCTCAAAATGATCAATTGGTTTTAGCTGGGAAGAGTTTCAAGCTGTCCAAAATGTCAGCAATTTTAATGGAAAATCCATTTGGGCGGGGAAGGAAGGGCGAGACTAATGGCAATTCGCTTCTCAATGCAGCTGCGAAAATGTGGCTCAAGGTGTAGTTCGAACCGAGAGGTAAATCTTAATCAGAGCATAAATAGTCACTAAATCTTTAATTCTTCACCTATAAAATGGGCTGCTTTATCACTTTAAGCCACATTACGAGGTGAGTTGAAGCCACAGAAGAAGCGCATTTCCACTTCTCGGAACATGCAAACAGGAAACTTCAGCCGACATCACGTGCATCTCCTGCTGAATCCAGGATCCAGCTTAACCTTTCCAAACAGCTTTCCCGACGAAAACAAAATAGTTTTAACTCGGATTTTACAACTCTGCAGAACAGTAAACTCAATCTGGCTTTCTGTTTTGCACTACTGTTTTTACAGAAACACTGCACCTATTTTTAAAGTGCACCATTGCAGCGAGTTCACTTTGATGCGATACTTGTTTCACTTCGTGGCCTTTTTTCACTGTAATTTCAACGCGCTTCGGTTTCAAGTTCATTTCACTCCAGCACACACACACAAAACTGCTGCTTATGAAATTTCAGTTCAATGTAGTCAAGCAGTATCAGTAAAACAAGAGCAACATGTTGAATTTCTATTGCACATCACTACAACTTGTACGATTTTAAATTTCAAGAGAAACAAACCCCCTAAATTCTTGGGAAATGCAGCATTGGCAACAAGTTCATTGTGTTGCACGTTTAAAACGTATGGCTCAACCAAACGACACAAAATATGCACACATATATAAAAGAATTGAATCAAATTGGAGAAGCAATAAATAAGATTATATGCGCAGCCATACAAACTGCGCTCAAAACATGCAGAGAAAAAAAAAAAAAACACGCAGACACGACATCCCCAGTGAGCAACTGAAGCGTCTGAAACGCGAAGAAAGAACAGCTTTCACCATTCAAAGATAATTCCTTCAAGGAACTTTTGTCTTTCCCCGAGTCTCCGCAATGACAGATTCTGTGAGGACGGCGGAGGAGCGGTGGGGACGGAGAGCTTGGGCAGCACCAGCGGCGGTGTAAGTACTCATGCAGCTCAGGTCTGCGCTGCTGAGACAGGGACGGAGGGTCCCATCCCGCTGATTGACAGTGCAGCTACTCTGACGTATGACCTGCGGGACCCAAATCATATCACAATTCACGTCATCAATCTCGTTACAGGAAATTTTTTGGCAGGCGGCAAAACTTGAGGATTTTTTAAAATGACTCGGCACGACCCCACTGCGAGGCCACTCCATTATTCTGTCATTTACAATGTGAGTCATGCAGGACGTCTTGTCATAGCCCTCATCTCACGGGAGATTTACCAATACCAGAGTTAAATGATGAAAAAAATAACGAAACGCAGAATGGGTCCACTTGGAGTTTGCAGGCTACTGGAGTGCGTATGATAAATCAGTGTACATAAACGGTCAATTCTGGCCGTGACCTGGGAGGACAAGGAATACACGAGCACGACCCGCAATTCGAAGGAGAACGGTGACTTTGCTGCTGAAACGATCATCTCAAGGGAGGCAGACGACAAATATTACAGCAAACTTATGTAAATATTGAAGCAAATATTCGTTCGCCAATGTCCACTCCAGAGGTCAATTAATTCAGCTTCGTTAAAGGCCATTCCCATGCAAGAAGAGAAAATCCTTCCTCCCCGAAAAACAATTTGGGATTCAAATGTGTATGCGCCTTGCACTTCTGGCAAATAAGAAGCAATTCTTTCCATTCCTCCAATTTTGACCCAGAAAGTGAAAATAAATCAAATTCCCGAGGAAAATTAATGCGATGTGTGGACGGTGCCCGTGATCCATGAGAAGAATGTGTAAAATAATTTAGCAATTAAATATTCCTTCTTCCCCCTGGCAACACTGCGACTACTCCGTCGGCCTTCCCTGATTTGACATTCAGATGCTTCTCAACTCGTGGCATTCATCTCCAGCCATTTTGTACGTTTCATGAATAATTGACGCATTATTTCAAACGTTGAGTGGAGTGGCCAGAGCCATTTCGTTTCCTGAGAATCCACATCCGAACTGCTGTGTCTAAAGTCAAGATTAGGGGCTGTAATCTCAACTTACCCAGAGGTCATATCCCAGATTAACATACCGAAAGTCAGAAAAATATTGCAATGAATCTATGCAAGTTATTTGTAGTAGCTGTATGATCTTGCCGAGGAATCTTTATCATTTTACCACGTTGCCTTGGAAACGACAAAAAATAGCGTCTAAATTGCCAGTCTTGTTTCACTCACTTTCTTTTCCCAGAATAACCAACAGCTACTAATCTGTTTTCAATCTGTTTTAAAGAGAGAGCATATTCTTCTCCTGTTCTTTGATATATGTAAACTGGGTTATAAACTAACGTTTGCCAGGCATAGAAACTGTTTCTAGGAACAATATCACGGAAACATTTTAAAAGAGCCCATCTTGCTGACGTACACGAATAGAATACCAGAAACAAACAGCAGCAACTCTTACTGCTTGAAAGAAAGGTTTTCGAAACCACATCACTGAAATACAGAGATATTATATCGTAAAACTGACAGTTTGGAGTTGCAGCAAAGTAATTCATTTCCTTTCATTGTCTCAGATAAGCGTGCGGAGACGTAGATAAATGCAGTTTCAAAACCCAGTGGTAATTCGCCTTACTTTTCTGCTTTTTAGTATTCACTTGAACCCTCCGAATTAGATTAAAGACAAACTGGGTCAATGCGATCTAATTTGACAGAAAAATATATCCACTTTCGGCCAATTTCAATTTCAGCTTAGAAGCACGCTCCTTAATAACATTAGAGATAATGGAATTGGGCGAAGCTACAGAAAGACTTTTATTGATGTTTTCATAGATAGAAAAGTAGCGTCTGTTTGACTTGATTAAAAGAATAAAAAAGGTTGGGAAGGGGCCCGCACGCCACGGACATTTTCATTTCTTTTATATTCAGCCAACTAAACAATTCCTGCCAAAAGCAAATTACACACGAAGGGACACAAGTGGAGCAAGCGTCTACTCGGGTTCATTTCATGGTCAGTCAAAACTGCAATATGGAAGAATAAATCTCCTGCAGTTTCCGATTCGAAGGCACAAGATCCCTTGCATTAAGATGTTGGCATGTTATTTACAGCAGATTTCCATCATTTTAGCTCGAAATTGTTTCTGCGAATAAGTCACCCGTTCCTAATTGGCTAATTTTTTCATTAAAATCATGAATGAAATGACGAAAGTAATTATTAACAGTGAAGCAACAATGCAATCGTACTGCGACTCTTTGGGGGAAGGACCTGCAGGTCAAGTGAAATCTTTTTTCGCACAAACGCACCAGTCGTGGGCAGCGCTGAAAAAGACGTCGTGTCCCACAACGAAGGGACTGCAGAACAAGCACTTTTTCTTCTCATAGCGGTGGCGCTGCCGTCAGTTTCAGGGTGAACACTTCTCCACCAGATGTTCGTCACGTTTTGTGAGTACGACAGCCACGCCACGCACATCCACAAACAAACGTTAGTGGTCACCACACGCACGCACGAGGCCAAAACACGCGCACAACTGCACTCTTGAGAAGGGACGCTTCGTCCTCAGGACAACAACCCACAGCACCTTGAACACTGCGGCTTTCACCATTGTCAAACATTCCTATCTCAAAATTCCTGGAAGCTGCAATTCTTATCCAGATTGTACACAAGGCAATATTTTCGTCACTATGTTTGAAATGAACATGTAGCCATGGACTACGTGCACTTGTGGCCTTTCTTTTGAGCTGCTATCAGCAGTTCCATGCCAACTGCGGCAGCTAATATTTGACATTTATTTTTCAGGCTATAAATGGAACTTTCTTGGACACGGGCCATTATTGTTTACTCTACATTTCCGCCGTTACATTGAAACAGAACGTATCCACAAGAAAGCGGAAAAGGGACCGTACAAAAGATTCCAGCAGTGATGTTGGTGCTGAAAATACTCGGATTCTTAACTTGTGTCGTGAAAACACGATGTCCGAGGCACAATTCTTGCGACGCTCTACGTTGAGGGTTTTCGCAGATATTTTTCCACTTTGCTGAAAGTCCATTAAAATAGCGTTTACCGAGATTCACAAGTAGCCGAGAAATGTGTCTCATCACTCGAACGGTTTGACAGCAGTGTCTGTGGCGCCTGCAACTTGATGAAGGTGGACAAGCGGAGAAAGCCCATCTCGTCAGAATTGACGCCATCAGGTCACCAACGTCCCATATAACATCATTTTCTAGCATGCTACTCTGCATCTCCTTGTTGCCGTCAAAAAACAGCGACAACTTAAGCTCGCCGCCTCCTCCTCCAGCATGAATTATGATTTAAATTGCACGAAAGCTGAGGCAAGCCTGCATGGGTCCGAGCGTCCATTTCTTTAACAAACGATCCAATTTCATCTGCTATTGGTATTTAAGAGGCTATCCGTTTCCATGGAAACGGCAAGCAGGACCTATTACAAATTGCGATTCTTGCCACTGAAAATTAGACCAAGGCTTTCAGCAGTATTTCAACCAACCCAAAATTAAAAGCAGAATGAAATTACACGTAGCGGGGAGATTTATTTGATTTCCAATCAATCTTTGGACTCAAGATATAATAATAACATGAGCGGCCTTCCTTGACAGATATATTGAACATATTTCACTGCTCGTGACGTGTTTGTAAAACTTGCAAGGCCAGCGCAGGACGGCTTCAGAAGACTTATCACAATGTCCGTAACAGGCTGTTCATAAAAAAACCGGGGAAGTCTCCCCATATCTTTCAGTTTAACATTGCTAATGTTCACGCAGCTTGCTCAGGTCTTGAAGACAAGGCAGCCATCACCCACATGGTCAACACATTGGAGCTGGTTTGTGAAACGTCACTGAAGTGTTTACATGCCAAGTGCATTTCCCTCGAAACAACCCCCCTTCTGCCTCTCAAAAGTAAGTCAATGGGTTCTGCGTTTCATATCTAAATTTCCAGCTTTACCTGTTTTTCCAGCCGTGCTGCTAATCGACTAATTGATATTAGTGCAAGCAACGCAGCTCTGAAGGCTTGAAAACAACATTTAAAATGCCTCTAATTACAAACGACAGCGACTCTCTTGTGGCCAAAAAACACTGTATGTAGGCAAGCTTGTATTTCGCCTGAGATGAATCTTAATTGGGTCACAGATACAAATTTGATCATTGCCATTAGACTTAAATCAGCGCCGCAACTGCAGCTCTAAAGTTATCCAGGACTCACTCTGGGAAATTTCAAATCAACAGTGTTTCTCACTGAAGCGAAATAGATCAACAGTGTGTACGCAGGCACACCGGCACGTTCCTCGTCTTGGGTTTTCTTGTTGCCAAAAAATAAGTCACAAGAGAACATGAGTAGCTCATACGTAGACAGAATATCGCCTGTTGTTTTTTCTGTTTCCTTTTGTTGTGAACTATATCACAAGAACACTCTCGGTAAATATTAACTTTCAGTTTCAAAGGGATCCCACATCAAACTAACAACACAAGACAAAGCAGACAAAAAAATCAACACAAGAGATTTGTCAAGCCGTATCATTAAATTAGTTTCATTGCATTTGAGAAATATTGATTCTGATATCAGAGGAAACTTGAAAGCACAACAGATACAGACATTCCATAAAAAGTTGATGATTCTTCCCTTTTTATGATTCTAGCAGAAGTTTTCAATGCGGAGTACCATGTTTGCACGCAATCGTACCATTCTCACTGCTTTTAGCTGGCCCTTTCACATCCAAGGCCAAAACAAAAGACGCAAGAACTGAGATATTTGAAAAAAAAGCCCACCAGCGCTGGAGACTGCGGTTGCCCCTCATTACGGCGAGGTCCGTGATAAATTGCAAATTATGCGCCTGCCATTTGAATAATTGAACATTTCCCGTGAGTTCGAATCTATGCATGAAAGTGAAGAAACATTTAAATATGATGGGAGCAACAAGATAATGGACTTTTGCTATCATTATAAGTGCCAAGTGACACGGGGTACATTTACCTTCAAATTGATGGATCTGCCCAACTCGCATTTTACAATATAACGTCGAGCGGCACTGTAAATTTCATCAAATTATATTTGATAACGGCTTCAACAGAACCGAACGTGCAGCTGAAAAGGTCGGACCAGATAACCTTTGTGAAGCAAAGCACAAGTGACAAGGAAAGCTGGACAAGAGCCCAAGGCAGTCCTTTTGCACGTATTTGTCTAAAGCCTGCGCCGACGTTTCAATATAGCAGGATGCAAAATTTTACGATGATTATAAATAATAGAAAGACCAAAGTAAATAAAGCTATTGCCATCTCCTGCAGCCAGGGAAGTTTCAAGGGTTTTTACAAGTGCAGCTGTCATGGTGGATGTCTGCTGACAACCAAGAAAGAGAGACAAGCCTCTGCCTTTTTCTCCCACACAACATTTCCTGAGTTTATATAATGCCAGAAACGAGGCATCTCTTTCTGATCTTGCATTACACGAGCTATCGCTGCTTGCTGCGACCAAAATTTTTATTCTCCAATCCAATCCGCCGAAGAGTCACACAGAATTAAACACGAGCACACAGGCCTTCGCGAGCTGTCGACTTGTCACCTCCACACGCATATTATCTGCAGCGGCAATCAGGACCTTGCCAGCATCTTATAATGCTTACTCAACATGCAACCAAACAATAGTAGCGCAAAAACGCCTCCGAGTGAACAAAATTTATTGATTCAATAGCTGGCCATTTGCATGCTGGTGCAAACTGGAAGCGTATTTTCAGGTTCAAAGTACTTTTTCCTGAGAAGAAATAAAAATATCCCCGGTTTTCTCCAGGCTTTGCCTGCAAATTGCCAATCTGATGACGAGAGGGAAACCATTGCAGTTTGAACGCAACAGACCCCGCACTAAGCGACATTTCAAGAGTTCCATTAAAATTGAACGGAAAACGACACCCCCACTGCTGAGGAAAGTGAAAGAAAATACTGTTTGAGACCCTTCAATCGGTTTGTTGTGTCTGCTTAAAAGCTGTGCAGGCACAAACACAAATCCCTGTAATCCGAAGTTTTCTGAGTCAAAAGAAGGAAAAATAAGAAAGGGTTCGCGACCCATTAAGATCATCAGCAGGTAACTGTCACGCTCGATACAGACATCACAGCACGAAACATGCGAATTTGAAGGCCTGCGGGTCTGTTCAATATTGGGCAATATTCGGGCAATACGGCTGCGTGCGCAATTTAAACCCGGATTCAAACATTTATGGCCACTGGCCTTCGGAGCACGTACACTTTGCCTGCTGCCCAATTTGAAAAGGCGATCCATGGACCCTAATTGATGAATATGGACAATTCAGGTCTTCAATTTACTTTCCATGAATCATAGATGAATTTTTATGCAGCAGGACCATTAAAGTCCGGGACTAAAATGCAATCTCCAAATGCAAATTACAGTATATTGTGGGCCAGGCAAAAGCCATTATTGACTTGGGTCATCTGATCTTCTGCGCACATCTAAGATTTATTTTTCTGCCTTGAAGGAAGCGTCCATATTCAAAAGGAACCCGAGATCCAATTTAGGGAATATATATCATTACTGGCACATAATTTCAGCCGGCTGCCCATATTCCATGGTCCTGCGCTCTATGTCAAAATAGCCCAATACGCAATTTGTCATATCATTACAGGCTATACTATTTCAAATCAACATAGAAAATGGTAAAGGTAAAAAGCGCGGCTGTCGTATCTTCGCCATTGCCTCGTCATGATTGCTATTCCACTCAAGTATCCAGGGCCAGCACAAAGGAAGATAATGGCAATTTTATGCCAAATTTGAAGCAAATTTAATGAGCTGTGGGAGACAAAAGATGCGGTTTTTCATGACAACTGCTCGATGGAGTTGGACATGCGTGCTGACAATGACAGAAACAAGAAGGTCACACAGCCCACAAAGCAGTGTTACACGAGCCTCTCAAAAATCGATAGCCGCAGAACGCCAAGGGTCAACAAGGGAAAAAGTAAAATAATCAGCGACAAATTTTCATGCTAATGAGACGCCGAAAGGTCCTTGCTGAGGCCGGTTGGCCTGGCAACCATTGCAGCAGGGTGGCACTTGAAAACACGGTGTTATTTTGCTCTAATGAACTGCAGAATTAACGCCCATTCTCTGTTCTCATTTGGCATCCATAACAAGATGCCCAGTCAGTGTACGAAAGCTTTAATAATCTTACACAAACGTCAAAGCTGCCGTTGGTGGCTGGGTTGCTCTCGTCAATGGCCAAAAAAGGAGAGTAGCAAGGGAAGCCAGAGTATCATCCCTACCTCCACAGGTGCACTTTCAACGCTTTTATTGACACAGACACAGAATCCTTCAAAGACAACCGTCAAAAAATGCAATCATTAAAATGCCAACTGCAGCCAGTGCAGCTTCGATTGACATAGCAAATCCATTTCCATGTGAAGCAAAGGTCAGACGTGGATCTGCTGGATGAGACAATTGAGCATTTTCGTCTTGTTACCCTTCTCTGCTGCACTTCTCTCCGCGTGCTGAACACAAAAATACGAGGCAGTTTTCCAAAAAGACGGTTTCTTTTCCATAAGTCCCGATTGCCTCGGACAATTTTCCTCAATTTTGGACACTTCTTCCTCCCTTACCTGAGGATCAAGTTGGCCAGCCAAATGAGTGAAGACCTTGA
>JAAUXT010054138.1_pt1 | contig 64608 bp, 73 predicted proteins | sample 7278171 | NCBI WGS metagenome assembly JAAUXT01 (sample SAMN14350112, study PRJNA611818) | marine sediment metagenome | isolation source: surface marine sediment (1.8m) | place: French Polynesia: Moorea | collected 2018-08
CCCGAAAAAAGTGGTTCAATTTGCTCTGAAAATGCCACAACTTTTATTGGCCAATCAATGCACATAAAACTTCATGCCAACCATGCCAACACATACCAAAAATTCATGTAAACTTGTAAAACAGTCAACAAAACTTCGAACAGTCCGTGTCACTCGTCGCTAAATTCAGTCCGATTCTTCTGAGGAGGAGTTGTCCTCGTTGGTGCTGTCTTCTGGTTCATCAAAGGACACAACCAAACCATGGTCTTCAGGGTTCACAGGGAAGTGCCTGCCCTCAAAGTAGGACCCATTGGCAGCCAAACATTTCATCCATCTTGTCGGCCACTGTTGTTGAATTGCTGCTCGGTAGTCCTCTTTGGGAATCGCCTTCAGTTCTTTGGTCACACTCGCCTGCAGTTCATCCAAGGTCCTGATGTTGTTGCTGGCCAGTTGGGTCTTCAAATGAGGGAACAAAAAAAAGTCTGAAGGGGCCAGGTCCGGCGAGTAGGGTGGGTGAGCCAGGAGGGGGATGTGTTGAAAGCAAGCCAACGTGATGGAGGACGTGTGCGACGACGCATTGTCGTGGTGGATGACAAATCTCCTTTGTTGAGGGTCACTGCTGTCAAGATCCTTCCTCCAAAGGTCAGGGCGTTTTCTGCGTGTCGCCTCTTTCAACCTTGTGAGTACTTCCAGGTAATGATCAGAATCCATGACCTCTCTGGATGGCAAAAAGTCGATCAGAATTGGCCCTTGCTCATCCCAAAAAACTGTCAGCATCAGCTTTCTCACCGCACGCTGCTGACAGGCTTTGATTGGTCGCAATCCAGGGCTGCCCTTTGGGATCCACTCCAAACTCTTCTGCTTCATCTCAACCTCTCTGACACTAACCCAACTTTCGTCACCAGTCACTACTCGAGACAAAAGAGAGTCATCTTGACTCACCCATGCCAAATTGTCAGTGCAGATTTTCCGCCGGAACTCTTCTTGTGCAGGTGTAAGCAGCTTCGGCACCAGCTTCGAGGCAACCTTTGACATGTTGAGTTCCTTTTTCAAAATCCTGTGAACTCCAGTTTTGGGCAACTGCAACTCCTCAGACAACAACCTTACAGTCTTCCTGCGGTCAGTGGCCAAAGCTCTGTTCACTCTGTCAATGTTGGTTCTGGATCCAGTTGTCCTCTGGCACCCAGGCCTCTTGTTGTCCTCAGCAGATTCACGAAATTCTTCCTTAAACCATCGGTACCACACCCGCACTCTGTTCTTTGACATGCAGTTCTGTCCAAAAACCTCTTTCATTTGACACCAACATTGAATGGGCGTGGCCCCTGTCTTACTTAGAAACTTCAGGATTGTGCATTGTTCCACTTTCCTTTTGGTCAAAGCACTCGGAGCAGGCAAACAAACCACTAAAAACAACCAAACTTTGAACATTTTGAGTAACATGCTTGCAGTGGAAGCGCCAGTGACAAGTGAGTCGACCAACTTCACGCGGTCATACTCAGTTGACCCTTGCTTGCAGACACAACATTTCCACGGCAGCACAAGGCCAGGGTCAAGGTTTGATCATTGCACACCGGAGGAACAAGATTAAAGTCCGAAAAGTCGGAAAAAAACGGACAGAAACCGCTTTCATTGGGACTTCCCTCGTATCTGTTTGCCGCAGTTTCACATGAAAATACGCGAGACGCTGATTCTACTCAAGTCGAATCACGTGACGCAAACCACGTGACGTTGTACTCACGGAGAGGAAGTCGACCTCGAGGATGAGGAAGTGCAGCGACATGGAGAGCACGATGGCGCCCAGCAGCCACTTGTTCGCCCAGGGCGGCATCACCGTCAGCGACTGGTTCTCAGAAATGCTGCGCGCCGCCGCAGGGGAGAGAAACACGTGGTCAATCATGACGTCAACAACGTGAGATGCGCGGTGAATGTTGGACGTCACGTGCAAGAGACATCAGGTGGAGCTGTTCTGAGTCAAAGTCTTTGAGACACCCTCATTTGCCTCAGAACTGCCTGTCTGAGACGAATGTGAGCGCATCAAACATTTACTTTCTGAATTTTTCACCGAAATCTTGCACACTGGACGTCACAAAAAAAACAAAAGATTACCGGGTTCTTAAACTTTTTCGTCTTTTTGAAGTTTACCATGAAGATAGATCTATTTTTCTCAGAAAAATTACTCTGGGTTCAGGTGAGTATTTCAGATTTGAGGCGTATGCACCGTTAGCGAATGAAACAGGCTTGAAACGGAGATGAACGAATGCACCATGCATCAACTTGTCGAAACCGCAATGTACAAGAACAATCAAACGGAACTCAATCACAGAGTTAGGATCCACAAAACCAATGCTTGAAGTTTCTCAACAACCAGGCTGCACAAGTCGCACACTGCTGACCAACCGACTGACTACGGGATCTCAACATGGCGGGAGCCTCGCGATCGCGCGGGGGGCACTTCCGGTTTTCACGCGGGCCAATCCACGACCGTCTTGCTCCAACAACGGCGTGCACGATTCGTTGCTAAGTAACAGGTTCCTATGGTGAGGTTGTTACTGTGAGAACTGCGGTTATGTCGTAGTGGGAGGTCCTGCGTCAGTCACTCCAACTGCCTGTTTCCCGGAGGTGAGGACAGCAGCGCATTCCTCATGTTTCTGTGTAGTCTGTGGCCATGTGAGGAATTTTGCGTGTGCAATCGTAGGTGCAGTGTCAGGAGTGTCCGTGTAAGCGACTGTCAAAACGTGGCGCGGAGGATCATTTGGGGTCATTTCTTCACTTTGTACCACAGCTAAAAAAATTTGTGCAACAAATGTACCGGCGGCCGCGGGCAGGACTGGGATATTTCAGCTGTCTTTTCTGCCTTTTGAACTTGACTCAACACACATTTTCCATCAGGCCTGGTCGCAACTTTCCAAACCAGTATCCCACAGGATCAGAAGGCTTGTCCAGATCACAGGTGCCCTGGGTGGTGAACGACTTTCCTGTTCCCGATTCCACTGCCATACCTGTCTGTGGTTCCCGTGTCTTTTTAACTCCCGCGACAAGAGGAGGATGAAAAGAATCATCTTCTTCCAAAAGTCGAGCGATGACACACACTGCTACAAAGGTTCTCAAAATATGGTCATGGTTATCCAGGTCACGTGATGAATCACATGTTAGCTTTGAAAACGCAACCCGCGCGTCAAAACGCATCGTCAAATGAGCAACCAGGTCCAGTACTCATCATCCCACTGCACATGCGCGTCGCGCTCGTCGTCGTCTGCGCATCCTCCTCGCGCATCACGTGTCACCGTCACCGTCACTCGCACATGCGCAGGAGACGCAGACGACGCGACAGAGCGCGCGCACGCATGCCCACAGTAGCATGCAGGAAGTAAGCAACAGTGATTATGCGTGCAGCACGGTTCTCATGCAGAGTACACCGACTTGACCCTTCAACTTCCGGTGTCCGCGTCAACGCGATTTGCTTCACAACCAACGAGATGCAACGCCAGCGTTGAAGCTTGTGTCCACAAGGAGAGATCACTCTCGTGGCCCAGTGCTTTGCAGTTCTGGCATTTTTTTCCGCAACAAACGAACGGCGTTGCGTCTCGAAACGTTGTGTTTGCAACTTTTTCGACGTTGCGCGTGCGAAGTAGCGTCGGGGCCACATGACCTCCCGTCCGTTCAGGCACCTGGTGAAACACCCAGTGGTTCGCTCCTCCAAACCTCAAGTTTGTTCCTAATTTGGTTCGAATCATGTTTAGCAACAGCATCAGTCAACAGCTTTTCGCAGGATCAGTTCTAAGCCACATTGTGCACATATAACAAGGTGCGACTGTTTGGTTATTATCATTCATACCACCCAGAATCGTTCAGATTCAGCTGTTCAGAGACGAAGAAAAACAGCTCTTGGAAACCATTCTTTGATCAATTTCCCGGTCCGAAATGCTTCAATGGCATGAAATGTTGAAAATTGATGTATGGCTCAATGGTTTGCGATCTACCGAAACAAAACACTTTCATTCAAAACACGAAATGGGAAAGGGGAAGGGTGAGACAAGGAAGGGGAGGAACCAAAGAGGGGGGAGGGGCAACTCCATTTCTCTGTGCACCAGATTCAGAACATTCTCTGGTCGAGCCATACAGAGTAACACACTGTCGAAATCTTTTCATTTTTCACAAGGCAGAAACAAATTCTATTCTAATGAGGAAAGAAACGTTGGCTGATGCTGAGCACAACTCACAAAATGACCAAGGTTTCGTTTGTTCTGGATTTTTTCTTTTTCTCAATGTGGGAATGTCTTTTTTTTTTCTTTCAATGTTGGATCACCAGGTGTGAGCGATAAAGAGAGTCCGGTGTACATCATACACAACAAGTTCAGTTTCCTGGCACAAAAGCTGTTGACATCGATGAGAAAGTTTCCGACCAAAACTGTCTTTCAATTTTCCTGTCATTTCTGAACTTTGCGCAATGCAAGTTGTCACGTATCAACAACCGCGCGCGCGCATGGCAACGGTGTTGCCACGGAGCCACCTGGCGCTGAGCCCCTGGCGGAGGGCGCAGGAACCAGGCGGTAGGTAAGTCACGTGATTGGTTGGTATACAATGCACGGGAACAGCAGCAGCACACATGTCACGTCACAATCTTCCTGCAGCATTCAGGACATCCAAACACTGCCAACCAACAGAATCTCGGTCGTTGAAAGACGCACATTTCAATGTGAAATTCGACAAAATTCTTGAAAATTGTATCAAAATTGTTTTGGTGTCAAACTCGATCTAGAATCTAATTTGTCAGGACTGAGACAAAACTGGTGGAAAGAAGACAACAAAATTTTTGTTGCAAAATGTCTTGTTGGTTGACAGCAGTGGATGCGAGCTGAGTGAATCTGGCTCTGACTACGGCGAGCCAGAGCAGCAAGGAAACTTCAAATTTTACCTCAGCTCTTCTGTGGGCGGGTCGGGTGGGGGGGGGGCAGGGTGGACCGCCAGTCCCACAACACCTGTGGGTCTGTGGGTCGGCGGCCCACCTCAGGCCTGCTTCACACTGGACACGTCACGCATGTCTCCCTGTACAAGTCAATGCGTGTTGTCACTTGCGACGCATCGCGCACTGAGTCGCACAGGGACGCACCGCATGACGCACCCGCAGTGGAACAGGCCTCCCCCACCCCCACGCGACCCCGTGGCGCCCTCTAGTGGGCGGTGAGTACCGTACCTGGTCAGCGCATTGGTCATCTCGATGATGACGAGCGTGCTCAGCGCCATGCTCGGCGGGTGCGGGTCGTCGAAGATGTCGCAGTCGATGCCCTTGAAGCGCTCGTCCTGCACCAGGCACTGCGACTGGTGAGTCTGGAACGACCAATCAGGGCCCGTCACATCTGATCGGATTCACCCTGGTTCCCTTTGCCACCCAGAGCTGGGTTCTCTTGGACACGGGTTCCTTGTAGTCTATCACAGCGAGCGATCGTAAGGCCCAAAATGACCTTTCACGCGTTTCGTCCCACCTGATTTTTGTGGGGACCCTTCACACACAAGATGGGTGGGTTACTAACTTCCCCAGAGTCCATTTCCAGTGCCTCATTCTGCCCTTCTCAAAGAGAACACGGAGACTTTTTCTGAACGAAATCGAGACGGCGCAATGACTATCAAGCAGACAAAGCCCGGCCAGAAGTTCTCAACCAGAAGTGTCTGGAGCCTGTCTTCAAGCGAACTGTGCCTGAACCACGAAACGATTGAGGAACCAAGATTTAAAGGACACGACATCAACATGCAATTCTGCCTCTACACTATCACAAGGGAGACCAACAACACCCTGAATCCTGTCCGTGGAACTTGGAGTTGACTGACTTCCTCTGATCTGGCGCTGCTCGCGCCCTACCCTGTTGCCATGGAAACCACTTCTCTTGTGCAGCCAATCATCATGTCTCAAGGGCGACTCATCTTCATCCAGATCACAATCACAATTTGCTTTTCTGTAAAACTTGGTGATGAAGTTTCACAAGCAAATGATCAGAAGCTGAATTTGCAACATCAACATTCAGTGCTTCATCGTTTCTTGATCATTGCACTTCACTCCTAACCACGATTCGAGGTTAGTTGAGCCACAGGCACGGCATGTCATGGGTCTCAGTTTCCCAAAAGGTTTTGTGCCAAACACCGCAACTTCTGAATACAGGACGAGCCTCGTGACGCCAGTGCCTGTGACCTTGATCCACCCTGACGTCTGTGTGACCATAGAAACAGCGCGGCTGCACAGTTTCCACATACATAGATCCCATGTATGTACAAGAGTGAACGAAGATAGTGCGCCACCGTTTACCTGGCTCTACATTCCCAATGCAACACCGTACAAGCGTCACACGAACAGAGACCAGTCTCCTCAGCGTTGATAGCGACAATATTGTGTAAATTGTGGAGGTTCCAACCCCCCATCCCCAGCCCCATCCAAAATTGTCGAAGATTGTTTCTACTTTGGTCACCCTCGCTGCAAATTTTTTCGGCCCTTCCAAACGGGGTCATTTTCAAATTTCAGACTCAGGGGACTGGTCTTCACTTGTACAGAGGAGAGGTAGACGACACCAACACAGACAACAGCGTTGCTATGAAGCTACAATATCCTTGACAACGGACCCAAGTGACGTCACCACCACACTGCGTCATCGTGACGTCATCATACCTGTTGACGGCATTGAGCATCTCTATGGTGACGAGCACTGAGAGCGCCATCGTCATGGGTTTGTTGTTGTTAAAAATGTTACAGTCTATACTGGGGAACATCCTGGGTTCGGCCGGGCACTGCATGTGGTGCGTCTGTTACCATGGTGACGAGATACAGCCAACCACGGCGCACATGAAATTTGGAGGATGATGTTGAAATGTTGGATTTAGTTTTTTAGCAGCAGGGCATGGTCCAGGAGGGGGTGAAAAGAGAAAAGAAAAGATACGATTAGTAAGTGGTACAGTTGTTAGTTTGCTCTTGTCAGCGACCGGCTGCAGGTTATTGGCTGCATGACGAACCAATCAGCGAGCGGGAAATTTTCCAGAAACAATGACGTCGTTCTCTGCGTCATTTTGACAATTCCAAAATGCAAAACGAACAGTGTCAAAAATAAATTTGACTCCAAAATGCACAGGTGCAATGTTCACCAAATCAAAACCTTTTTTGATGCCAAAAACTTAAAAAGTGACACTGCACATTTTTTAACTTCTTGGCGCCAGAACTCAAGAAAAACTCAAAAGTGTCGGCGCCGCTTTGAATTTCCCGCCCGAACTGCTGGTGACGCATGCGCCTCACTGCAGCGGGTTCACAATTCAGCGCCATCTTGTGGAGAGAGTGCTGAAAAGTCGCTTTCTAATCAATCTGCATTGAGTTTCATTTACCTGTTGAACGCATTAAACATTTCTACGGACACGAGAACAGACAGCGCCATGGTCATGGGGCGCACGCTCGCCATGACCCCGCAGTCCACTCCTTGGAAGAGGTCGGGCTCGATGGGGCAGCGGGCGTGGTGAGTCTGCACATGCGTGGAGGAGCATCCAGGTCACATGGGACGACACGTGACATGTTTTTTGTGTTGTTGTTGATTGGTTGTTGTTTGGTGGTTGGAAAGTTGGTTGTTGTCGGCAGTTGCAGCAACGTTGGCAGGTCGGTGGGTGGTAAGGCCACACACAACAACCAAAACAACAAAAAAGAGAAAAAAGAAAACAAACATAGCAGAATTAGTCACGAGACAAAATTTGTTTTCCATCATTCAAGCAAAAAATCATTCGATTCATACAGTGCATTCGCAGAATCACTCAGACGGTGCGGAAAACAGCAACAACCAGTTTTGGCTACATTCAGCGCAGAAATCAACTTTGAGACAAATGTTCATTTCTGCCCTACAAAACACAACTAAATTTAGGTCACGGATGCGACGAGATGGCTCATGCAAACAAAGTTCGGCTTCTACAAGACAAGGAAAACGCATGTCCTATGAATGTGACATACACAAGTCCAAATGCGACAGGTCGTGGCGATTCAAAACTATCTACCGTTAACAGGATTAGGTGGTTATCGCGCGTTGCTCTGATGAAGCAGGGGCGGCTGGGCGGGGCGGGGGGGGGCGGGGTGCTGTGCGCTGTGGGTGAGGGTGAGGTGGAAGGGGCGGGGCGGAATTTGAGAGGGGTGGGGTCAACACTGAAAACAAGTTTGTACGCGCGCGGTGTGGGCATTGATATTGAACAACACACATGTACAACAGGCTCGTTCCGAGTGACGGGAAAATGAATGAAGAGAACCCGAGGTGGGTGGATCTACACAAGGAGAGGCGGGAAGGAGGGCCATGAAGCTCTCAGCTTCAGAACGTCTTTCAAACTGAACAAAACTTTGATTCGACGCTGCTTTCGTCCGAAAACAAACGTGTCCAGACAGGAACATTTTTCAACAAGTTCAATCACTTGATTCAAGCAAAATCTGAAGCTCAGACTTCGGACCGCCTCCTGCTAACTATACAGACATTCGATAGAGTCGGTGTGAATCTGGTCGGGCAGAGGGTGGTGTGGGGTGAGTAGTACCTGTTGAGGGCGTTGAGCATCTCAATAATGACGAGGACTGAGAGAGCGAGGGTCATGGGAGCGGGGTGCTCGAACACCTCGCAGTCTATACCCGGGTACATCCGCGCCTCCGCAGGGCACTGCATGTGGTGGGTCTGCAGGGGCGACACACACGCGCTCACTCTGGGGCCAGTTTCACACCGGATGTGGGTGGCGCCCGTGTCACAGGTCAATGGCCGCTCGCTCGCTCGCTCGACGCGCATACAGTGACTGGGGACAGGGACACAACGAAGGACGCATCCAATGTGAAACTGGCTTGACTGCCCAGAGTTTCCAACGACTGCACGGTGAGACTGATGTGAGCAGGAAACACGACGTTTTCCACCCCTCCCTCCCTCCCGAGAGGGAAGGTCAATTTTGTACCTGACGGAACTGAAGAAACTATAACAAAGAGCAACTGAAGAGAACAAAGGTAAAACAGAGCAGAGGAACGAATAGACAGAGAAGACGACGAAAGAAAACATGAAGAATGAAAATCGCGAACAAAAGCTCTACGAAGTATGAAGGAAGAATCAAACCGAACAAAACGAGGTTTTCAATTTGCTTTGGCAAACAATTCTCAAATTCAGTTCAAAATAATAATTCCTCAAGTTGAACATCTCTTGGTGGAAATCGTCTCGTTTCACCCGGGGCACACATTTAGATCTGAAAGACATGTAACTGGGACGGGAACGGTAACTAGATCACGACCAGGATCACGGGTCTCGGTCACCATGGGCAACGCAGCGCCTTGGCAACACGAAAAGCATCGCAAATTGACTGCGTTCAGCCGGACAAATCTACAACTGCTGAACAAAAGTGTCGTTCGGAAACAGGAATGTCCCGCGGAAAAAGGTTGGGCTCTACGAACTGTGGACAACACCTGCAAGAAAACTGATTGGCGCTTTGTGTACAGGAAGCTGGAGTCTACAAATAACAAAACTTCCCTTCGTCTAGAAAGCTGGCTGCAAGGAAAGGCTCCTCTGTTGTGATAAAGAGTGAATGACGCGGTATGGATGAGGATGTGGCGCGACAGGTAGAGGACCAACGACCAGACAACGTGGCGCTCAAAACCACCAACGAAAACCAGCACAGACTGCCGAAGCTCAGAGTTTTCAGTTTCCCTCAAACCCAACAAGAATTGCCTCAATTTGCAGCACAACAAACTTGGTGTCCTGCACTTTGCGCCACATTGTCTGCTGTCAAAAGAACGGTTGAAACAAATTGTTTAAAGTGAAGAAATGAGACACAGCGCTTTTCTGGCAGCACACTGGGATTGATTCTCGTCGCGTGGCAACCTGGAACGGAACAGGGTGGCGTGACGTCAACCACAACAAAGATCCACGAACTTCGCACAGCACAATGCACTGAATGCGCAAATGCACAGAAATGCAGGTTGTGGTCATCGCGGCGGGGCAGTGAGAGACAGGGACACATGGCTGGTGACTAGAAAGTGAAATCGAGCGCGCGTCTGTCAGTTGCTTAGCAACAGTCTTTGTCTTGACAGTCTGTCCAAATGCACGACCAGGAAAAACTGAGTTTCACAGCATTCAAGTATGAGATCAATAAATCATTGGACATCTGCTCTTCACCTTTCCCCTTATTTCGTTGCAAAATTGCCTTCTTTCAAAATTGACACCGTTTGGTCCAAACACAAGCAAAGGTGAACATTTGATGTCCTCAAGCTGAAAAATGATGATGACAGGTCTGATGTGCATGAGGTATGGAATGGAAAACATTTCATGCATGAGGTATGGAATGGAAAACATTTCTGCTGATCTCTTGTTCTGGGACACAAAGGAAGGGACAAAACCAAACGAAACTTAGGCAGAGCGAAACTGAAAAGCCAACTTGTGTTGAAAACTGGCAAGGGACACTCGTGAGCAAATGAAGGAAGCACTTATTTGTGCAAACTTTGCTTTGGGAGGGTTGTCTTGGAAACCACTTGTTTACCTGTTGACAGCATTGAGTATTTCTATGGTAACAAGGACGGACAGGGCCATGGTCATGGGTTTGGGGTGGTCGAATATCTTGCAGGGAATTCCAGGGAACATCCGGGGTTCGGCCGGGCACTGACCCTGGTGCGTCTAGAAACAGGAAATGACGTCATAATGGCGACTTTTCCGTGAAAAATGACCACACCCAACACCATCGCCAACTTTGAGGAAACGTGAGAAGTGAATTTGAACAATATTGTGCGATGTAAAAAGAACAGTGATTGAACATGTGTGGCTTGCCATTCATCTTCAAAGAGAGTCCAGATCAACTTTTTTAACTTTGAGAAACGCGAAAGTAAATTGGTTTGACATGGACAAAATGGCAAACCCAAAAAGGACGGTGCTCTGCGAAAAGAAACGGCCAGCTAGTGACAGGGACAGGACAGACACGTCAATTTATCTGAGTTCAATTTCCAAATTTTGTCTTGTGGACTGACCAAATGAAATTCCCGACATAAAAAGGGTCTTGTGTGTCACACCCTGAACCAGGCAAACCGCATCTAAAAATGAGAGCGATCAATTCTGAATTCGAAAACGAACGACACAAAACGTCAAGCGAAGCAGCGTCAAAACATGTGCGTCACAAACTGGAACATCTCAAACAGGAATCTGCAAAGGAAGGAAAGTCGAAGCAGAAGGAGAAGAAGCGAGAGAGGAGAGACAAGACAGAGGCCACGTTACAATGCTCAACACACACATCTTTTTGGCCACAGATTCACAGGGAAATTTGAACCGATTATTTTTCACTCAAACGCAGCGCAACAAGCGGCAGGGACAGAACTCCAAAGAATCAAGCCGGACACGTGTTCCGGACATTTTCGCTCTCGGTCGGCATGTTGGGAGTCGAGCTCTGGCAACGAAGGGCAAACTGGTTTCGTGGACACACAGAATTCGGACTGTACAAAATGAAACTGAAACAGTAGACAGTCTACAGTCGTCGGGTCACCGTCCAGAGTCCATGTCGGGATGTCTGAGATGCGAAAGGGTGCGATGGTATTGGAACTGTGAAATCCATTGTCTTGAAATGAAACTGACTTGAGGGGCAACTTGGAAGGAGAAAGTACAGTGAGGAAGGGCCAGGATTGGGTCCACATAACTGAACTGTGATTGAACTCATTGGGGAATGAACTTTGCTGCAGCTACCCGAGGGGCACACAAACTCAGCTGACTGACCATAATCTGGTGTAACTGGGAACCAAAAACCCAACTCTTCAGTCAGTGAATCGTGAACGTATCTCAAACGAAAGAGAACTGGAGTTGAGGAGAATAAACTCAACAAGATGGGACTCCATCGTCAACATGGTGGGTCAAATCTGGAAGGGGCACTCATTTTCAGAACTGATTCAAACAGGTCTTTGGCACCGCACGGGTTGCCATGGCTACCTATTGACAGCGTTGCTCATCTCTATGACAACGAGAACTGAAAGCGCCATCGTCATGGGTTTGGGGTGGTCCGAAAGATCGCAGTCGATGCCCGGGAACATCCTGGGTTCGGCCGGGCATTGCAGCATGTGCGTCTGCGCAGAAACAACGTCACAAAATTGGCCACGTTACGTCTTTGCCCTTGACGTCTTCGCGTCACAACCTCGTCAATACCAATGCACGCATTCACTATACATCGTCCTCACGTTTCTTAGTGCTTCAAAAAACGCCACAAAATTGAGACACAAAAATTGAACAAAACTTCAGTCGACGCGTCACCTTTACAAACACGTGTGTGCAGGTGCAGAAAGGTCACGTATACTTTCAACAAACATGTTTTTGCGCATGAGAAACATGCTAAAAACATGGACATGTAACGTGAAGAAGCCCAAGCCAAGAAGAAACAGTCTGCACGGCTGCAGAGACAAAGATTCCAGTCAAAGGTGAAAATTTAGGAAAGAAGAAAAAAGCAAATACAGAAGTAGTTGTCGAAAATCGAGAGTGCCGTATTCCCCGCAAAAATCAAAAGCAAACATGTCGGACTTTCGTTTTCGCCTGAAATGTTTTCAACAAAAACAAGCAGGACCCACTTGCCAAAGTTGTCTGAAAATTTCAGTGCACGGCTGGTAGCATTGGTCTTTCTTTTGCGTCTGCTTGATTGGTTGAGAGGAATTCGGCACACAGTTTGCCCATGCGCAGGACGAAGCCAGGCAGCGTCTCTGCACCAATCAGCGTCCAGAGTGAAGCACAACGGCCCAACAGTGCACAACTCCACATGTACACCCTGAAACTGTACAATTCATCTCGCGGTGCATAAAATAACCCTGCAAAATGTAAACATCCCTGAAAAGGAAAACAAATGCACACGACGTGAAAGATGAATGAGATGAAATGATCATGGAGAATGATGTGGAAACAAAAGGGGTGATAAAGCTGAGAGACAGGAGAGAGGTTGGGGAAGAACCAGAGAAGCACAAAGGTGATATGGTCCGTTGCAGACCTGCAGCACAAAACACGCGCTCCAAGAAGAGAATCAACAGCGCGGAGGTCACAGGGACGTGACGTCATAGTTTAAATCGACGCGCGACGCTGGCCGCAAGCCAAAATTTGGCTGAGCGCACACTGAACGACGCTAGCGCAACTCATCGCTATGGTTACTGTGTTACTCCCTCGAGTCAGTCGCTCACAGAACTGCAACGTCACAAACGCACAGAGCGAAACAGCTGAGTGCGAGTTAAGAAATGAAAGAAAGCAGAGTTGTCTGAGTTAGGAGATCCTACAGTTAGGTACTCCACAAACCGCACCCTTTTCGAGTTGATTTCAGAGGGGATCAAAAATATCAGATCCGTTGCAAAGACAATGTTCCACTTCCTTTGCAATTCTAGCAACATCATCCAAGCTTCAACAAAGCCAAAAACTACACGTCTGTACTTTGCAGCGGATCATTTTAGCAGAGGGACGAAACACTTGAGGGACAGAATTAGCAACTTGGAGAGGAGAGGGTTACCTGTTGACAGAATTGAGGACTTCTATGAGAACGAGAACGGACAGGGCCATGCACATGGCCTTGGGGGATTTCAAACTCTCGCAGGGAACGTCTGGAAACATCCGGGGCTCAGCGAGGCACTGGCCTTGGTGCGTCTGGAATAGAGCGCCGTAGCAACAGTGGTGGAAACGTAGCAACAGAATCAACAGTGTGCAGAAATGGAACTCTTGAGAAAAAGAACCAGGGACAAAATGCAAGGTCGCAAAACAAGAAAAATTTTGCAGAAAACATTCGGTGCAAGGGTCCTGGGAAAGCGAGATTGAACAGAAAGTCGGGAGAGGGAGGAGGCACGCAATTGCATGGACGTGACTCTCGTTGTAAAATGTTCATCGAATGTGAATGAAAATGACAACACTGTACATTATCTCAAGACGAAATTCTGTACAAAGTACACAAGTTCTGAAAATGTTTCTTAACAGTGGAAAAGTTAAAATTGCAGCAGCTTATAAACTTGAACAATCTGCAATCAAAATCAAGACAAAACAGATGAAAATCTACTGCTACGTCCGCTGCACTGAAATGAAGCAAACTCCCGTCGCGTTTTCAACATTCTTTTTTTCTCCAAAAACTGACATCAATCATACCGTTGCGCAACAGAGAAAGAATGCAGAAGCGAGTACTGACCAGCTGGTAGTAGTTGAGTTGCGGCCCCTTCTCGTACATGGTGAACCACCAGGCCGCAGCACCCACCGTCGCGCAGCCGACGTAGACTGCAAACACGAGTCCACAGTGTGACCACAGCAACAACATCACCATGGCGACCCGCCTGAAGCGCACTTGTGCGAAAGATCTTCACAGTAAAATTGGAAAGATATATTTTGCTACCCACAAGAACAGAACCAGTGCTGTCGCAAAGCTACAGATTTACTGAATCTCGAGTCTCAACAAGAACGCACGGAGGGGGACCGCGCACACGTACTTCCGATGGCCATGTATCTGAAGAAGAGCCACCCGGAGATGAGCGGCTCGCGGGCGTTGCGCGGCGGCTTGTTCATGATGTCGAGGTCGGGCGGGTTGAAGCCGAGGGCCGTGGCGGGCAGGCCGTCCGTCACCAGGTTCACCCAGAGCAGCTGCACCGGGATCAGCGCCTCCGGCATGCCGAGCGCCGCCGTCAGGAAGATGCACACCACCTGCGGAGGGGGGCAGCACAGTCAGCTCTGAGGTACACGCGAGACAATCTCCTCGAGACTTACTGATGTGCCAAACACATCATCATTGCTGCTTGGGGATCTCAGTTTTAAAGATGTGACCAAAATAACACAGCCAACATTGCAGGAAGATGCACACCACCAGCGGAGGGGGACAGCGCAGTCAGCTGCCTCCATGTTATGCACCCCTGAACTAGGGCGAGTGCACACTGCTTGCACCAACTCACACACACGTACGCACGAACGCGCACGCACACACGCGCATACGGTCTCTGCGCACGCACCTCTCCGATGTTGGAGGAGATGAGGTAGCGGATGAACTGCTTCATGTTGTTGTAGATGGCGCGACCCTCTTCCACTGCCGCCACGATCGTCGAGAAGTTGTCGTCAGCCAGCACCATCTCGGACGCGGACTTGGCCACAGCCGTACCCGAGCCCATAGCGATACCGATCTCAGCCTTCTTCAGGGCGGGGGCGTCGTTCACTCCGTCACCCGTCTGTGGGAGTAACCATGGAAACGGGTTGATTAAATCGCCAAAAGCGACAGAAAACATGTTTCTTGTATCGTCCGTTGAGTTTGCTTTTCCGACCAAACAAAACGTGTGCTCTCAATTTGCGTTTGATGAACGTTCATTGTTTCCAGCCAAATCTTACGTTCACTTCATCCTTCCTGCGCGTGTAAACACACACGCGCGCACACACACACACTCGCACACGAACACACATTCACACACACACACATACACACACACACACACACACACACACACACACTCAGCACGTACCATAGCGGACACCTCTCCGTCAGCCTGCAGGTACTCGACGATGGTCGACTTGTGCGCGGGCTCGACGCGCGCGAAGAGACGCGCTTTGCGCACGGCGCGCGCCTTCTCCTCCGTCGGCAGCTCGTCGAACTCGCGGCCCGTGAACGCCATGCCCTCCGTGTTCTCGTTCTCTCCGAAAATGCCAATGCGTCGGCAGATGGCCTCCGCAGTCGCCTGAGAAAAACACGTGAAAAACGTGTTATTGACACAATGAAACAAATTGCACAATCCATTTGAACTTTTCTTGTGCGGGCCAAGGCCTAGGCGCTCAACCCTGTTGCATTTATTTTCCAGTTGTTCAACTCAATATCACCCCACAGCTGCCTCCTCTGTCCATGTCGCTTGTTGCAGCTCTCCATCTCCCCAATTTGCAACTGCCCCCTGATCCCTCACCCCGCCCCACCCCCCTCCCCCGTCCTCGCCCAGCCCCCCCCCCCCGCGGCGGCGTCGCGCTCGTCACCTTGTTGTCGCCGGTGATGACGATGACGCGGATTCCGGCGCCTCTGCACTCGTTGATGGCTCCGACCACCTCCTTCCTGGGCGGGTCCAACATGCCGACGACGCCCACGAACGTGCAGTTCGTCTCGTACTTGATGAACTTGGTCGAGTCCTCGAGGTCCATGTCCTCCTTCTTGGGCGGGTTGTCGATGGTGGCGAGAGCGAGGCAGCGAAGCGTGTCGCGACCTGCAGCGACCAATCCGTGTGCACGTGTCAACAGTTGTGCGCATGCGCATGGAAACAAGGAGTTCCAAAACACTTGGTGATGGTTACCGTACCTCTCGTGTATAAGACGCACTTCTTTGCTCCAAAATCAGACATCAAAAGAAGGGGTGAGTCTTATATATGAGTATATTGAGATTGTTTTTGAGATACAAACAGAGAAAAAATACAAATTTTGTGGAGTGAAAAAAAAACTCTTATTTCTTTGGTGAGTTCTCAATAGGAAGACCCTGAGACCCTAAACCAGGGCACAGATGAAAGACAAACTGAGGAAGAGTAGGAAGACTTCTTTGAAGGCTTGTGATAATTTTGAATTTGAGGGATTTTTAGTCAAATTGGTAGATTTTGAAAATATTTTGGATAAGCTGAACTTGGGGTGCGTCTTATACATGAGTATGTTGAAAACATGTAGTTTGTTCAGTCAAATCTTGGGGTGCGTCTTATACACGAGTGCGTCTTGTACACGAGACAGTACGATACGTTGTATTTAACGCAAAATAAAAAGTTTCGCTCGCTCCCCCCATTATGCTGCCTGTGTTGAGCAACGGTAAGTTCCTTTTTGGAGAAGTCAAGGGATGGTGGACGTGACGACTACGCACCGGTTCCGTAGTACTTGACGTGCTTCATGATCTCGGCCTTGAGCGCGGGCGTCATGGGAACCTTCTGCGTTCCGACGCGCACGAACGTGCAGCGGTCCAGCACTCCCTCCGGGGCGCCCTGCGAAACACACGGGGCGGAGTCAATCTCCAGCAACAACACGAGTCTGGATGGGGCGTGTGGAGTCACGTGGGCAGAAACGCTCAGAACGGGTCATTTTCCTTCACGCAAGGAGAGTGATGCATTCTGAGCGTATCAGTGCACAAAATCCAACACGGCCACGGAAATCGATGTGTGATTCTGTCCTGCGTGCGCGCGCACTGACCTTGACGAAGAACTTGGGACCGGGTCCGAGCTTGGTCTGCTTGACGGGCGTGGCGGCGCAGCTCATCGACTTCCGGTCTCGCGAGAACTCGAGCGTGAAGTCCTTCTTCCACATCGCCTGCAACCACGCCAACCAACATCGCGTCACTGACGTTCCTCGCAGAATTTGCCACCAGCGCCAGGAAGTTGCACACCATATGCCGCATAAATCTCCAACTATCGTGAGCACAAGAGACTGACAGTGCAAACACTCAACCCTTCCTCAGTATTGCCTGATGTCACTTTGCGGACTCAGAATGAAGGAGCTCGGGGGTGGGAGTGTGCAGATTGCTGCGCGCAGCGCACGCACCTGGATGTGCTGGTTGCAGAGCGTGCCCAGTTCCTTCTTCTTGAGGCCGGTCTTGTCGAGGTTGTAGACGTTCATCTTCTCGGCGAGGATGGTCAGGGCCGTCTCGGTCGCCTCGCCCACCTTCTCGTACACGCCCTTGGACTGCAGCGACAACACAACGGCGTTTTCAAATTGGCGGCCAAATCCAACGAAAAAGTTTCAGGTTTTCATTCACCCTTCATACCAGTGGCAGATTCTGTACAACACGGACCTGTTGGCACTGTTTGGTTCTGCCACTGGGTGTTTTGCGCTACTTTTCACAAGATCTGTCGCAGCTCACAAAATGGAACGCAGTGTGGGTGTGTTCCCATGGTGACGGTACTCACGTCGTTGAAGTCTACGGAGGAGTCGTTGCACATGGCGGCGATGGTGGCGAGTTCGATGAGCCCGTCGTAGTCGCCGCACTTGACCTGTTTGCCCTGAGAGAACCTGCGAGGAAACAACGACGACGCTGATTGGCTGTGAGAACTCTTTGCAAATCGCGCGAGAATCCACTTGAATGGATCGAGAATACGAGAACGAAGCTCTTCTTGAGAAATGCTACGTGATCACGACAGCACTTGTTTTTACGAGTGAGTTTTCGCAAATTGAAAGCTGTCAGTTTGTTGGTTTGGTTCATTCCAAACAGTACGCGAGGGGCAGCACTACACTACATTTCAAATAACAGGGTTTGGTCAAGTCAGCAGTTAGCCATCAGTGGTTATTTACGCAGAAGATTTCAAAATGTGCTGGAAAGGGAGTCATGCACTGAACGTGGGAAGGTCCACACGGTTGGGGGGAAACTGCCGCCAGGACATGGGGCTGTAACACTGTTGCGGGGGGGGGGCATTCCCAAACCACAAAAGCTGGTTCGTTTTCAGGTTACTCATTGGCTAATAACGGTCTTTGTGACAACCAATTGGGAAAGGGTTCTTGGGAATGCACGTCTACCATTGGCCAGAAACGGCCGTGAGGTGACAGGCGCTTCTTACACTTCTCCGGACGGCTCATAGGTGGAGCCAGTGATCTCAAACTGAGTGGTCGCGATGCTGCCTTCTTTTACCGACTCAAAGATGAACATCTGGACGCAAAAACAACAATTGTTTTGATCAAAGTTTGAGAAATGTTTTCGCTCAGGAAACACGTCTCTGGACATCAACATCTCCGGTCACAGCAACACAAATTTCGAAACCTCAAAGTGCAAAGAGAGGCCTCCAGCGTTTTCTCCGGAAAGAATGTCCAAGTTGCTGTGACACGTGACATGACGTCAGATAGACGCGTTCGGCGGTTGTCATGGAAACTTACACTTCGCCCTCGGGCGCGTACGTGGTGCCGGTGATTTCGAACTGAACAGTGGACGCCTTATCGGCTTCTATCTTATCAAATATGAACATCTAAAACACAACAACATTTCATGGTCACTGAATGAGCGCAGAAACAGCGGACACTGGCCACGCCAGCAATTCGTTTTGCCAACCGAAGAAGGAACTTTTTTCTTGTTGTAGAAACGCAGACCAAAACCCGTCTGCCCGATGCACCGGCGCAACCCTTTACCGTCCCTCACTTGACACTTGTCTTTTTCTCTTTTTCCCTTGTGTCGTGTCCTCAATTCTCCACAGCTGAACTCCCCCCCCCCGCCCCACCCACACCCCCTGCCCCTCCTCCCACCGGTGCGCGGTCCTCACCCACCTTGCAGACGGACATCTGGTTGGTGGTGAGCGTGCCCGTCTTGTCGGAGCAGATGACGGACGTGCAGCCGAGCGTCTCGACGGACGGCAGCGACCGCACGATGGCGTTCTTCTTGGCCATGCGGCGGGTGCCGAGAGCGAGGCACGTGGTGATGACGGCCGGGAGACCCTCGGGGATGGCGGCCACAGCCAGGGCCACGGCGATCTTGAAGTAGTAGATAGCACCCTGCGGGGGAGAGAAGAGAACCGTGCTCAGCACACTGTGACGGAGGTGCAGACAGAACGCGTGTGTCACTGGGTAGGGGACGTCAGGCTGGACGCGTGACGCATTCAGCATGTGACGTGTGCCCTCATCCAGTGACTTCAGCCGGAAAGCACCCTGCGCATAGAGTGAAGCGTGTTTCAATCCAGTACTCGTGTTGTTCACGGAGCCTCACAAACTTCTCCAACACCCTGCCCTCCGTTCGTCTGAGGCGCCGGGTACACCTCTCCTGGGGACAGGTATGAACCTCCCACCCGAGACGGTTGCGTCGTACCTCCCACCCCGGGCAGTACGCACCTTGAGCCAGGATCCGCCGTGCGCAGGGTCGTTGAAGTGTCCGATGTTGATGGCCCACACAGCGACGCACACGATCGAGATCACCTGCAGCGGGGAGAAACAACAACTCTCAACACACCACTTCGATTATCACGACAATTTCAGTGTCGCACAATCAAAACGACCGCGACTCCCTTTCACCTTCCCCGAGAAGTAGGTTTCTAGGTGTTTCCATTTTTGTCTCTATTTTGGAAATGACGCACACAACAATACCCTGGATATTTTTTCGGGCGGGGGAGGGTTGGAAGTCACTGCTTTTCTTCAGAACAAGCTTTCGTTTTTGTGAGATGGGTCGACGCCAAACTTCGCATTCGGGAGGGAATGATAAAGCGTCTTGTGGTCTCTCCGCATTGGGGGGAGGGGCGGAGGACAAATCGCGGAATTCGAGCAAATAAATAAAACGCACGTGAAGTCAAAGAATAAGAGCCATATCACTGAGAAACAAGTGCAGTCAAATGACAGTTTTTGCTTTCGAAAATCCAGGGTTGGCAAACCGACAACTCAGCAAAACCAAGAACGAAAATGGAAGGATTGAAGGAGGGGAAACTGAGCATGTCCCTTTTTTTGCACCCCGGTTTTAGATTTCTTTTCCATTTGCCAGCTCCGGTTTCCATTTTGATATCAAAACTGCACAAGTGCAGCGTTGGTCGGGTTCGATTTGACGCACCGCAGCAGCACAAATCGAACCCGACCAAATTTTATTCAACGGTCAGCGTCCGATATTCAGCTTCAGTTCCTGAAGACAGAAACAAGAACCGACCACAAAAGCCCAGAATACTGCAAAAGGAAGTGATGGCATGCAACCGACCGTTCTGCAAAGAATATAATGTTTCACAAAGGTACTTTCAGCCAGTGCAGGAGAATGTAGAATGATTGAAAAGAAAAACTTTCCCTCATGGCATGCAAAAAGAAAGTAAATAAACGGATAAAGTGGACGTAAAATGAAGAAGTTGAAGGCTGAGCCCGAAATAGTCTCTTCATCAACGTTGACTGCCGTGAACGTGTAATTTGAGGGGGATTTTCGAACACGACGCTTTTTCTGATCATGCAAAACCAAAATGAAGCACCAATTATCATGGCCGCTGCAGCGGAATTGCTTCGTGTGAAGTCGCTGCTTCGTGCGGTAAAGTCGAGAACGTTGTGCGAAATGTGCTCGATAGACGACTAACCAGTGTGGTTGGGTCATTTTCCCACAGTGGCCAGGCGAAAATACAAGTGTGTCCCCATGACAACTGAACCCCCCCCCCAACCCGCGACGACTTCTATCTGCGAGTTGTTTGTCGGAATTTAAACAAGAATGTTGACTTTGGGTCACAACTATCAAAGGCCAAACACATTTCCAAGTCACAGAACTGAGAGAAGTCATGTTGGAGATGGTGAGGTGTCTTTCCCCATGAGGACACAAATCAAAGTACAAGTACATGTGTACAAAACATTCCCATAGAAAATCTACAAGCAGACTACAAATTGCTCCCCGTTTCTCACTGAACACATGCAAATCTGCCGTGCAGTGCTCTGCACCTGTGCACGTGCTGGAGAAATGAAGGGAAACCAAATTGCAAAGCTGGAAATTTCCACGAATCAGCAAAACACACAAACTGAAATTCAATGCAAGTGTCCAACCACAGGAAGCAGGACAGTCGTGCGGATGAAACAGGGCAGTGACGTCACAGGAGCAAGGACGTGACGTCAAACGGGTCATCTCCACGGCAACACGCTCCGGCGCGCATGCCCACGGTACCTTGGAGAGCTGCTGACCGAACTCATCCAGTTTCTGTTGCAGCGGCGTCTTTTCAGTCTCCGTTTCCACCATCTCCGTTCGGATTTTACCTGTGTTTCAAAACGAAAGTAGACACACGCAAGTTTAGTAACTAAGCATCAGCAGCACCAGGTACCAGGTGAGGGTACCCGTCACCGGGGTACTCAGAGGGTACCCGTCACCAAGCTACGCTCAACGTCTGTGTTTCAAAAGGTCAGTTGCGAAACGTTCGAGTCACTTGGAGTGCTGCAGCCGCAAAAATTTTGTTGTATATTTCGAAACAGAATTTTTTGAAGGATTTCTCCTTGCTCAAAGGCACACAGACAGTTTTCGGTGTTCAAAGGACAACAATTTGACTGGAACGTTTTGAACAACTGCACCCTTTTGCAACAGACACCGAGTTAGTCGTCACGGAAACCATGACGTCACCATGTCACGTGGCCGACCACCTGACGCACACGTGACCTTCGCGTCAGTTACCTTCGACAGTTGATGTCCGAAATCGTCCAGTTTCTGAGCGAGCGGGGTTTTCTCAGACTCTGTCTCTTCGATCACGGTCTGAATCTTTCCTGGAATGGTCAAGTCAATTGCATTTTTCAGCGCGAAATTTGACGCACGATGTCCGTTGCCCTGGCAACCAATTTTGCGTTTTGGTGGTTTCCTTTGTTTGATCCAAGTGTGTTTGTGGGGGGGGGACAGTTTTGTGGTCTGACGTGCCAAAAGAAAAAATAATTTTCCTACGCGACATGGGCTCACGCCTCTGTAGGTCAAAGAAACATCGTGGCAACACACAGCACACGTCTCAGTCTGTGTTCATGTTTTGGAGCATTGGGTTCAGGAAATCAGCCCCAGTTTGACAAGGTTCGCCGAGCTTTCTCTTTTCTGGCCCTCTGCCTGTCCTCCGCCGATGTTGTGACGAGTGGCAAACGAGTCTTTTCTTGACCCACGTCGGGTCGTATCACCTCTGTGTGAAACACCCCGTATCAACACCACGTGAGGAGCACGTGACAATTTGAAGGTCATCATGCGCCAGATAGATGCGCGCGGCGCTAAATACTCGCTCTCGCTGCGAGCCACTGAGTACTCGAGCCCCCGAGCGGCATCACTCACGAGCTGAGTATTTAATAGCCTCCAAGTGGAGGTTTTATCGCTCTGGATAATCCTGGCCGACCAAGGGTGCGGACTCTTATGCGTTTGTTCTTCCAGAGTTTTTTCGTGTTCATCTGGGATTGAAAAACATGAAAAGTAGGTCACTCATGCTCCAGACCAACGCGTGGCAACTGTCTTGCCTGCAATTGTCTGGGGAACACTGCGAAATGTTCCACACCGTTCACAGATATGTGTGAAACATCCTATCTTCAGTTGACAATTTTGCGGAATCTTTGATGGCGTTTCTCGCAACGTTAAGAGCAATATTCCGTCGGTCTACCTTTGAAGATAAGGCGTTCAAAGACCGAGAAACATCTTCTAATCTCCGCTGCATCGAGTGTTCCAAATGTCACGTTATTTATCCAACCTTTTTGAATCTGCAGTGAAGCAACTTTTTCAGGGCTCGTTTAGACTGGGGCTGAACACCTTGCAGCTGAGTTCCACCCTCAGTCTAAACTTCTCTCAACCGAAGCACATGCCCCGTGCACGTGCGAAGATCAACTCCACCTGCCTGAGTGCTGCTCAATCTGGATCGCATGAGCTGTGTACGTTACTCCAGCGTAACAGAGGTGTCGGAGGTACAAATTTCATGAGCCATAAACGTCAAACGCGATTGTGCAACGAAACAAACGAAGCTCTGGGTTCTTGGGTATCAAACAGGAAGCTCTTGACACGGGTAAGTCGGGGTCAAGGCGCCCCGCAGCGCGCGTGCGTGGAGGCTGCAGGATCTTACGAGATTTTGTGGAGCCGAAACGTACTTCACGCAGCAACCTCCACAGCGAGGCCTCATTTCTGGACACCCGACATCAGAACGGTTTTGCGTTGACATCAGCCCCGCATCAAGATGGTTCCAGATGTCTCGTCTCGTCTCGTCCTGTGTCCATCACGTAGCGAGGCGGTTCTGACGCAAACCACTGAGCAACGTGATCCGTGGCTCATTCAAAGGCCTCTTTTCCGCCTGTATGAACAGGTGCATTCCTGACGAGGTGGGTTCCACACGAGAAGCTCGAGTCAAGGATTCTATCACCTCGAACTGGCCACGAATGCAACAAAGTCAGACTTGGCCACTTTCACATTCTGACACGTTTTTAGCACTGCCCCCCCCCTTCCAAACGTCACCGCATTGCGCACCTTCTGATGGCGCTCTGAATTGCACAGAGAGTTCCAACTGGCTGACCGGTGTTATGCAAGATTGGTGGTCGTGTTTACGGAAGTAAACTCCACGGTAACGGCTCCGACGCTTTGATCCTCGCGTTCTAAACGTCGTCATATCTACGTCAGCTAATAGCAGCGCGCTTTCAAGCCGGTGTTCGCAAGTACTGTTTATCAGCACAAATAGCGCTGGGGTCTGTTCTGCTGAGGTGAGCAGTGCGTTCTCTGAGACAGTAATGAATGAGGGGAAGCCTGCAATGTGGGAGCAAGGCGCAATGTTGCGGGGCCGAACCACGCTTTCGTTCAGGGTTTGATCCAAATCTTGAACAAGAACACCCGCCGGTAGAGACACGCGCCTCGGGCAGACATCACAGATTGCTCCATTGCAAAACGTGTTTGACCCAAGTGTTGTGTGGTGGGGGGAGCGGAACGGGCCACAAAGAATTCTGATGAAATAGTTCACTTCCAAATCAATCGTTTTGTGGTCTGACGTTCGAAAAGACCAAAATAATTTTCCTGCGCGACAGGGGCTCCCGCCTCCGCAGATCAAAGCTGAACGTGAAGCTTGCGACTGACAACCTGTTCTCGAGTTCTTCCAGCCATGCTGTGCCCACGGGGGACACAACAGGTGCAAGTGAACACTTCGCTCAGCTATCATCTTGTGCCTGACAATTTAGCGAGACAGCAACGAAACAAACTTGATTTGTTCTCCATCTCCTCCAGCGCATCACGCTGAGTTTGTCGAGACGGACCGACTGACGAGTGGCAGCGAGGAAAAAACCTGGATGAAAGCGTCCCTTGTTTGATGTGATGAGGTTTTTGCCCCGGACGTCAGACTCCAAGCGGCGCCCTTCACCACCGGCCAAATCAAGGTTTTCTTCAACACACGTCTGGATTTTTGCGGAGCGCATCTGAGCTCGGGTCGGCGGATTGGTTCAGAGCGGGATCCTGGCCGCTTGTTTACCGGCGGGGAGCAATCAGTCACCCCGGAGGGCTTTCCTCGAAACCCGAAGGTCAGACTCGCCGAGGGGGCCGCAACCTCGGTGAGAAGCAGATCTCTCAATCTCCATCTCCATCTCTCTCCGCCGCTTCCCCTGCGATGGTGTGTGTCAGCCACTGCGCGTCAGTTTTCTGCAGGTTCGCCGCAGCAGGTTCAGCACCTGATCACGTCCGGCAATGATGTCACAAACACTCACCTTTGACCTGTTTGTCACCCCCCCCCCCCACAGGCTTGTGCGTTTGGTTTTGCGACAGCCGTTATTCTGTCGAAACTGAACGTTGGTAGCTACACAATTCAAACCACTGAACAGTCACTTCGCAGAAACCGAAGAACCTTCCTCGCAAAAAGCTAACGGGGTGACCTACAGTACTCGTAGCAACCTGTTCCTCGGTCGGCACTGCACAGCGCTCAGGTCTGTACACCGCTGGGGCCAACAAACCCACGATAAAGCATATCCTGTACCAGACAGTGCTCTGTTCACCTTTGTTCCCAACTGACAACAGTCCCCTGTGCCTCGTAACTACCTGTGTATCTACAATACCATCTGTCCGTACAGAATCCGCACAAATAGATAGTCTTCCCTCTGAGACAAAACGCAACACTCGCCAACTTTTCTGACATCGCATGGCCACAAGCACTTCCGGTTGTACCTTGACACCCTGTCTGGGCGTCTTCTGTTGTGGCCACGCGACCAAATGCGCATTGCATCAACCTCATGTTTGACGCTTTTCGTGACGTCAGGACGACAAAAGCTGACGTCAGCAACTCGACTCAACTGACTGACATTTGTCTCAGCGTTGCTGCAGATAACTGTTTTTCTGGCTTGAACAGATACTCAGAATTCGGTTACTGTTGGCCGTTACATCATGAACTCAAGCTTGGTCGAGTGATCGATGTGGAGTTGCGACCGTTGTTCTCTCCGAACTAATCCCTCAGGTTTCACAACGCACACTTCTCCCTCCAGATTCAGCTTCCGGTCCCCAGGGCCCAAGCGTTCCCGAACGCGTGGATCAGAAATGTGCCCTGCATCCTGTCTAGGTCTCTGCACCGTGGACACACGTGGTAGCGTGCGTTGAGAGCCCAAAAAAGTCACAGAAAACTCATGAGTTCACCAACAAGTGGACACACGCAAGCAAAGGAGAAATTGCGAACTTGCTTCCCTGACGCTGCAGGATATCTGTTAATTTCTCTTCTTGTCAAAGGAGCCAGACCGTTTTTGCGCGCAAAGCAAATCCAGGAAACCTTTCCACTTCGTACAAAAAGTGTGGAAAACGAAGTCGTCAGACTGACTCGAACATGATGTAGTGAACTACCTGAACATAAAGGTGTCCCGTAACTCAGCCTGCTCACCGGGATAACGGCGGTACGAGGCTTTCACAGCTGTTTTGCAATTGCTGCTCCCTGAGCTCTTTACCCAGCTGCGCCTCTGTGGTGCCCAGACCCTAAATCTAACTTTGTCCCCTTCGTGTGTCAGCACCTTGGGGGAGCGGGGGGAGGGACGGAACTGAACTCGCCTCTCGCGCTGCAGTCTCCTGCAGTTTCATCCACACCAACTTTCAGATGACTGCAGTTACAGCAGGTTCGATTTCTGCGTTTCCGTTCAGCTTGTTTGGCGTGTTTTTACAGGCCAGTGAAGAGACATGATACTTGAGGGACGAGGTGATACTGACCGATCTCAGTGTTGAGTCCGGTGCCCACCACGACACCGCGCGCTTTACCCGCAGCGATGTTGGTTCCCTGAAACGAGTCAAAACGAACGGATCAGCCGACGCTCTCCGGGGTAAACCGGAAATGACCCACTTTCGTGGTTGGTCAGGCGCGGAACTGAAGCTTGTCACGCAAATCTGCAATTCAAAAAAAAAAACTCTCCCACGCGGGAGCACATTCCATTGCAGACAACGCTCAGTGGCAGAGCTTTCCTTGATACAGTGTGAAGGGACATTGCACTTCGGCTCCATTCCACCACATTTTCTCAAATCTCAACAGAGCTGAAAGCCTCGACACCGAAGGTCACAAATCGAACGGCCCCGGGCCGTGGTACTCACCGAGAAGAGGACGTTCTTCTTGTCCTGGTTCACAGCTCGCGGGTCCGGGATCGGATCACAGTGTTTGATCACGCTCACGCTCTCTCCTGCAACACACACAGACACACAAAACGATGAAGAGCGACTGAAAAGGAAACGCACCTCATGACGACCACAAAAGCGCAGAACAAAGGCGCAGGTTTCGTGAACTTGGAAGGACTGTCTCCCCCAACAATGGACAATGATAGATCCTCAATTCTCTGTCTTGTCCTCATTTCGAAGTTCGCACATGTGTGTGTGTGTGTGTGTGTGTGTGTGTGTGTGTGTGTGTGTGTGTGTGTGTGTGTGTGTGTGTGTGTGTGTGTTGTCCGTCTCGGTTCAGGCCTGTGGTCAGGTAGCTGCAGCCGTGAACGCGCGTGTGTGGGTTGGTTGGTCGGATGCGCGCGTGTGGGACTGACCTGTGAGGATGGCCTGGTCGACCCGGAGAGTCGTCGAGTAGATCTTCAGGAGCCGCATATCCGCGGGAATCTTGTCTCCCACTAAAACAGAAGAAGCACAATATCAGCGTCAGAGCCACGCGCGCTTTTATCATTTCAGCGTCATGGGGTTTCTTGAGCTCAGTCCCCATTCTTCACAACAAACCGGCATCACACACACACACACACACACACACACACGTGCGCTGTCTCCAACTGAACTTGATAATTGGATTGCTGAGATGGAAAGGACACACACACACACACACACACACACACACACACACACACACACACACACACACTTGTGCGCCCCACGCACCCGCGATGTCGACGATGTCGCCGGGCACGAGCGTGGCGGCCTTGACCCGCTGCACGCCGCGGTGGTTCTTGCGGATCACCTTGGCGATCTCGGGCTCATACTCCTTCAGAGCCTCGATCGCGCTCTCTGCGTTCCGCTCCTGTGACGAGAAGAGACACGTGCGCGTCAGAAACAATGAAAAAACCATCGCGACAGTCGTGAGTGACAGGACACTGTTGGAGTTTCCTGCTGAACGAATGGAGTTGGGCGGGGGGGGGGGGTCACTCGTTTGAGGAGACTGCAATGAGCCGGCCATCAGCTGTTCGACGCGAAGACCACGAGTGAAGATTCAGTCTCTGGGGATTGGGAGGCGTTGTTTTCTGGCAGAACCCATCACGTACAAACATCTCATAACACTGTCAGGAGCGACCCAGCTGAACAGACCGGGCGCCTTCACCAGTTCCAACATGCTGCGCTTTTTTCCACGCAGACATTTTTTTCTCCTTTCTCCTGCTATTGGTCCACATCTGCCTTCCCACACAAAACATCACAAGTTACATTATTTACTCGCGACCTAATTATTGCGGTGCAGCGATAAACAACGTATCTCGTGCGCAGCGCAGACGTCTGTTTGTTGTTTCTACTCCTGCAGGTTTATCTGTCTTGCGCTCAGGTTGGTTGGTGGCCCACCGTCAGGAAAAAAAACCACCTCAGCAAAGAACACACAACGACACAACTGTCATTGTGTTCTCATTGCGCGGACTTCAAGACCAACGAACAAGACCCAAACCAGCCAACTCTGAGCAAACCTCAACTGAAGCTTGGCTTGGATCCGTCCGCTGGAGGCGTTCCCATCACTATCCAACGCGCATGCGCCGACGTCCTTCCGGTTCCTGCACTGAAACCGGAAGCAACATCCAACCCGTCGCACCGGACCCGTCCCGACCCCAGGTTCCCGGAAACGCCATTTCCTGGGACGGAGCACTGAGCGCGACCCGGCTGCGGCTGCTGCGCACGCGCAGGCCCGGCGCGGTGTGCGTTACACGGGCACGTGGACTATCGACACCCGAGCCTCCCTCCCGCCGTTCCCAACATTGCAGCGGCTGATAGAAACCAGATCGCTTTCATACGCCTGCGAATTAACGCGTAAATAGCACGAAACGGCCTGGTTGGGAAATCCAGAGGCGTGTGCAGACAAAACGAAGCGGCGTTGCGGGGGAATCACGCCATTTCCGAACCCAACCAACGCCGCTCGTGACACCGACGAGCGTCAAGTTCAAGGTCAACAAAATCTCTCTGCAACTTCTCTAATTTCCGCAGCAGAATCAACACCAACACGAGAAGGCAATCAACGGACAAAATTTCGCAGTCGCATCCAACACTCCTCAGCGCTTGTGGGGCCCCGTGGCCTCAGCGCACCCCGGTCCCTCTCTCACCTCGCAATAACTCCCCACTCACAGGTAGAGAGGGAGGGAGCGAGGCAGCGAGCCAACTGCGCACCCCCCCCCCTCTGCAGAACAACACGACCTTCACCAGAATCATCCATCAACACCCTTGTGGAACTCAGCTGCGGAGTCGGGGGAGAATCGGAGCCAGGCAGAACAGGAGGTTCTCCGGGCAACATTCATCTCCTCAGGCTCCAGGCAATCACCGCGTTCGTACACACAGAAGGTTGCAGGTCCCGTTTTGTAATGCTGCAAACAACAGACAATCTTGAAAGCAGTCTACAACTTGTTTCTTGCATTGGTCACGAGTCACAATCCACCAGGCAAAGTACCAGGAGACCTGCGTGCAGTGCAGCCACTGACCTGTTCGCATCTGGGAGACAATCTATAACTCGAAGACCCAACAGTGAGGTCACTCACGTTGAGACATTTCACACGCAAACGGTGGTGCAAAGTTTGGGGGACATCTATGGAACAAACCACAACTCGAAGACCCATCAGTGCAGAGCCCACCTGTTGGTCACTCTCGTTTGCACGCAAACACTGTGCAAAGCTTGGGGGACACGGACATTCAACGCGCCCTGGACCCCTGGATCCACCGGAGCAATGAGTGGTACCTTCCCCCGGGGCGGGGCCTCCACTCAGCGCCGTCACTCCTCGCTGAGCCGCGCTGTTTCTGGGTGAACAGCGCCCCGCGGGACTCGACGCCCTGATCTGTTGCTTTAACCTCCCAACCACGCTCCCACACCCTGCAGCAGCCCGGATACGAGCCCCACGTCCCGTACCGAGGCTGCTCCGCAGGATTCCACCCGATCTGCCCCGGCCTGCAACACTCCTGTGTTCGTAGCTTCACAGGTGTATCAAGTGGAGGGTGGTTCTCAATCACACAAAAACCACTGGATAAGACAAGTGGTCTTGCGAAATCCCGGACATTCCGAGACCAACACAAGGAGTTTGGACGGCTGGCTGGGATACCAACCAAGATCTGGAAAGAACATTTTAACACTGGGCCACACCCAGATCAGATTGTCAAAATTGTCAGATTGTCAAGCCCACACAAACGTCAGAACTTCATTTTCATCTGACACTCAGCACCGTTCCCAGATGACTGTTGCCTTTTTCTGTGCAGTATTTGATCTCTCGTTTCCCCGGCCGTCTGTTTGTTGTGCGGACCCACTGACCCCACGGCCAGGATTTGCGTCAGTAGCATCTGTGCCGTTTGCATAACTACACTGTGAGTTCTGACGTGCGTGTTTGGTCCTTATGCTCTACGAATTTGAGAAGCACGCGACGCAATAACGCACCAACCTCAGGACACCTGAATCATCAGGTGAACTGTCAGGTCCAGAGCCACGTTGTTGGGGTGTTCGATTTAAGTGCCCAACACACGAGCGCCTCGAGAGAAACAGCGAACGTGTGCTGCATGCACAGCCTCTGGAGGGAGGGCGTGTTCAATGTGCCGTGATGCAGGCAGAATGGAAGACAAGCAACAAAGGTAAAGCTCCTGGATCGAATGCACTGCGTTGCCTCCGGTGCGCAAAAGGATGAGTTGGCTTCTGCGCACCGCAAAACCCTGTCATGTCACAGAAGCAACGCAGCGGTACCATTCTTCTAATCCAGGGCCATGTTTGGGACTGTGACTCTGAGGACGACCTGGTACGCGCAGATATGTGCAGTTTTCCTGGGGCTTTTGAGTGGCTCCGTACATCAGAGTGAAGCAGCAGCAGCAGCAGCAGGGATTTGTGTTGCGTGTAATTTCGCGCCTCCTGGCCTCGCATCTGTCAGAACCACTCCGCTCCCGCCAAGGTCAGTGTTACGTACGTACGTCGAATGTGCCGTGCCCTCCCCACTCCCGGTTGAGCCTCTACTGCAGGGCTCACCGCTCCCGAGCATTCCAGCTCCATTCGGACTCAGATCAAAAGCGACGTACAGCGAAATGGCCACGTCTGCTCGAGCTGACCCTCTTTCCCGCAGAAACCCGACGTTGTCAAAAGTCTCAGAAAGATTGGGACACACAAGTCGGGAAGGGAACTAGCCCAACCGTGTGACCTGAGATGCCTGATCAGTCGTAATGACTTTCTCTTCAGTGTTGCAGTTGGCTGTGACGAAGCTGGACAAAGAACTTGGTTCTCGCCAGTCAGGCCAAAATTGAATGTCTTGAAACGCCTTTCCCCCTGAATTTGAAACGTGCAATACAAATTCCCACGTTCCCCACCCGTACCATGGGCCCTTGCGTACCCCATCCCGCCCCACCGGTCCCACCCGCCCACAGGCCCCAGTCCACCCCACAGAGGATCCGCCCCAAATCCACCTTCGTCTGATGAGTGACGTACCTTTCGGCGCAGGTCTGTTCTAACGTACGGCCCACCCTGCCAGGATTGTTCCACTTCCAGAAAGGTCAGGGGTTCTGTTTTTGTTGTGCCTCTCTCTCTGCAGCCTTTGTTTTACACCCGCTCCATCTTGTCAGGGAATTAGGCACAACATTCTGCGCAGAATTCTCAGGGTGAGATGGGGTGGCTTCGAGGAACAGTTGCTCTCCACAGCGCATTGGAGAAATCAGAAACCAGAAAATTGGAACTGTGGCAAGTCGATACTGCACATTTCCACCTCTCTATCAGACGGAAAAACGAGCAGTTTGGCTTTGGTGGAGAATTTGCAAACATGTCTATCAAATTTGAGGGCCCGAAATTCAACACAGCAGACTCTTTTGGAACTGCCCTCTCAGTCGACACTCTCTTGACAATGTTCACAGTCTGGTCTCGGTGCCCGGAGCCTCAACCCCGCGAGGTTTCTCCACTCGAGGCCATCGGGCTGATTGCAGACTTTGCATTCAGCGGGAGGAGGAGGCAGGGCTCCACACGGAGGCGCCTGCGATCCACAGACGAGAACATCTCATCTCTCCGTGCCATGAGCTTCTTTATCTGAAGAGTGCTGCTGCTTGCTGCTCTCAGAAATTTCTGGCTTTGATGAAACATGTGAGATTCTTTTTCATCTCCGCAAATCTGCTTTTGAAACATGTAGGACGAAATACCTCGCAAGTTCCCAGGCAACGAGGTGTAAACATTTCCACACGTCTGAGTCAGCCGACACACCGAACCTGAAAAGCTCAAGAGGTCCCAGCAAATCACCTGCCAACGCGATGTACACGTTTTGGGAAAATACGTTCGAGTGGAACCGAGAAGGCAGGGACTGAAGCAGATGTGACATCCGCAGATCACGTGGAAACCCTTCGTGACTCCGTGTCTTGGAGTGAACACTGGGTGACCATTCCCATTCAACCACGGCATCCCTGGCGGGGGGGGGGCGGGTCCACCTTCTTGCTCCGACCCCACGAACATACAACCTCTCCCAATTTTGCGTTCTGGACTTCAAAATTTTTGTTTTTCAAGAAAAGTTGCAGCCCAGCCCTCACGGGATTTGACGCCAGCCCCCCGCCTGTCCCGATCCTGCATCCGGCCGACTTCTCGCTCCTCCTCCACAATACAAAGTCGTCTCACGCGCAGTGTGGCCCAGTTCGCAGCACCGATACCGGACTCAATTTCCGGATCACCAGGTACTCGTCTCCGCCGTCGGGCTATTGTTGTTGCACGGGCGGCTGTGCTGTTGTCCGGATCGTCGGAACCCAATACAAATCGACCGCCGCGGGGGGGGGGGGACGGGGAAGGGGGTCGGCGGCGGTGTATTTTTGGTGCAGTTGTTTACTCTGGATAATGGTGACAACATAAACGGCGGTAACGTGACTCTCCTTTCTCCAGCAATCAGGCTGTTTACACACTGTGAGAACGAACCGAGGATCGTCGGTTTCACGCACCTGAGTCTCCGAGACTGTGGCTTTTCTCACCAGTCACTGGCAGTTGGGAAACAAGCCAACACGCGGGTCTGTGGATTTATTTTTTTCTTCGGTGATAAATTGCGGTGTTCGGGTTTCTCATCGTCTCACAGTACATTTCTGAATCCCCAGATTTTTTGCCAAACCCAATGAGATTTGTTTGAAAAGCAACTCAAAAGCCCGAAAAAGCACACCTTGGAAAAGGACAAGCTGGCAAAACAAACCATCCTTGAGTACTTCTCAAGAAACCAATGGTTGTTGCCATAAACACCCCTGTTTGCACTGGGAACGACAACACGAGCTGCGGGGCCAGATTCTTCGCTCTCTGATGTTGCAAATCAAGCGGGTTCTTCAGTTTAATTGCTCCTGCGTCTTACGGTGAGCGAAACAAATATAATTTAGGCCCTCGACCCTGCGTTCAGAAATCACCGTGGATGGGGGCTGGTGCAGGGAGGTCGGTGTTGTGAAGCAGTCGAAAAGGTAGAGGCTGCAGCGTTTTCACCTTGATGATCAGACGGAATGAGAAAGTGTGTAGAGAATGGTGAGTCAACAACTCTGTGATGGAAAGAGATTCAATGTTGTTCCAGGTGGAAATGTGCAAATTGACAACAGGAAAAAGAATTCCTTGTTGTGCCACACAAGTGTTGTGGTATTGTTCGGCTTCGCTCTCCACCTTCCCAACAATATCAGACCCAACCTGTGCGTTCTTTCAGAACTGACACCTGGTCCCCCCCTCCGATCCAACTGTCCAACTGCCTTTTCCAGCTGAAATCTCTTGCAACGGGCCAAAAGGAATTGGGCAATACTAAAAGATTCCGTCTCGGAATGTGAATGCGCAAGTGTTCAATTTTGCCAAATTTCATTTCAGCGGTACCACACGTTCCACCGGAGACGCGAGTTGCCATGGAGACGCGAGTTGCCATGGTGACGGGATGACTGACCTGCCAGACGCCGACGACGGCGTTAGCGATGAGGATGAGGAGGATGACGAAAGGCTCGACGAACGCCGTCACCTGCTCCTCCGACTCCTCGAACCACGCCAACACCTGCAAGTACAAAGAGGTCAACGTTGAGGTCAAGGTCAGGAATACTGCACAAGGAGCCAATGTAGGTTTTGATGCTGCTTGGAGTGATGCAAACCACCCCCAGCATCAGTGAACAGCAGGGCTGATCAAAATCGGCACTGCGAGACTGTCATTACCTACCAATCGAGAACAAGGGTCGAAAACTGCTGACAGTATGGATGTCAGGATTCATTTATACGCACAAACCTACAGCCCAAACATTTTCAATGCAAAACATGTTTTTCGCATTCGACCGACGCCGCGTGAACGCTTTTCTTGTGCGCTCGTGCGCCAGGAAAAGCGAAGCAAATTGCAAATGCAGGTGAACTGTATACACAGTGATGCATTATTAAAACACACATCCTCCCGTGTTTCCCTCGGCTTTACGCTACTGCAGGGAAACACGACACGCTGGGTCTCGGTCCACAACAAGGTCGCTTTTCTCTCTGGTCCGACTGGGAAAGTCAAATCGAACACGAACGAATCACCCATTTGCCCAAAGTATTCAAGAACCATGGCTTTGAAACATCACAGGACAAACCCTGAGTGTGTCGTTCTCATCCTTTTCAACGCAACTTGCGTTGAACGCCACCGTTTCTCAATCGGCTCTTTCACTTGTTCGTGAAGAGAAGTGACATTTCTCTGCAGCTGCAATTAAAGTCATCAAGCGCCACAGAATGGTGTTCGGAACTGAGCCTGCAGTGCTGCGTGTGGATCTCCACGTCAAGGCCAGGTTCACGCTGGCGCGTCAGTCGTCGCGACCCACCAGGGAGTTTTCGCCAATTGGAAACGTAGACGTAGACGTGAACGTAGACATACAATCTCACCCTGTGGGGCACAATCCTCCCCAGATACTTGTGTTTTTCTCTTTGTTTTGAAACCAAATTTGACCCTTACTTTGACAATTTTCTTGAAAAATGGTGCAGATAAAATGAAAGCAAATATTACAAAGAAAATAAAATATTTCTTGCCTCAAACTTGAAAATTTTGTGGTGCAAAAGATCCCACAGGGTGAGATTCTACATTCACACTCACGTCTACGTTTGCAATTTGCGAAACCTCCCTACTGAGAGTCAATGGGCGTTGCGTCGTGTGGGTTGACGTCAAGTGTGCAGGGTCTGTACACGGTGTATTGATTGACGTGACGGGGATGTGTGCAGAGATGCGGCGAGACACGTTCAATACAAATCGTCAATCCCCTGCCTCCCTCCCTCTGCACCCTCCGTGCAATGCTGTCTGTGTCTCATTCTTATTGACCCAACACAAGAGCTGTGTGATTTACATGTGGTGCAAATGGTGTTTGAAATTGTCAGGAAATTTGCTCACAAAACCTGCCTCTGAACCACGCAGGCGCTGAAGTCAGGAAGGTGCCCCGTGTCTGAGCACGGGACGCGCGACGCGGTCCTGCACGTCCACAACATCATCAACCGCGAAACATCCGACGGGACATTCAAATAACAAGAGCTCTTCTTTAGCTCATTCAGAATCCGCTCAAAACTCACTATCTAACAACGCGAAACCAGAACCCACTGAAAATTTCACACTTGCTACAACCTGCTGGATAAACTGCTCGCACAGAACATATTTAGAAGCGGACACGGCTCCCTCGGCACGGTGCGGGCGGTGCGGCGTGCCTGGCCTGGGAGCCCCGCAGGAACTGCTTGGCTCAGCACTTTCTCCTGCTGCGGCTGCTCTGCTGTGCTGCAGGCATCCAACCCCAAGATTACTCATAAACACGGGTGTAAAAAAAAACTGACGTCACGACATCATACAGAGTGAAAGTTGCTTCAAACGTGTTGCACTTTCCCTTCGCTTCAGTGTTCAGTTTTGCCCTCAGAAAAGGCTGACAACGCGACAGGAAAAAGCGACTTCAGGGCGTGTCTCTCCTGACGAGTTAATTTTTCATCTTCAGTTGTAACGCAACAGGTAGAAAGGACGTTTCACCTGACGTTCTGTCGACACCAGCAGAGAGGCAGGTTCAGTTCACGGTCAGTTCGAGACTTGGCGTGAATTGCTGCGTCAACACTCCGACAGTGAAGGGACTCAATGGACGTTAGAAAACCTACGTTCTCCACACCATTTGCACAAAAGCAACGCTTTTCGTTCCATGACGCAGAGAACCACGCCCTCAGTGTGCTTCTGCATCTCTATCTCACACACTGTTCCTCCTCCCAATGCATATTTCACGAGTCGTCCCTCCCCGCAGTGAGGTACGCGTCCATCCGACCGCCGCCTCGAGACAAATCGCTGCAGCAGGAAGACGACATATTCACTGCAACACTGACATCGATTGAGCGCGACGTGCAGGCATCGCAATCCTCGTCTTGTGCACAGCTCGGAGACGCAGCTCTCCAGCACATACAGGTGTGTGTGTGTGTGTGTGTGTGTGTGTGTGTGTGCGTGTGTGTATGTGTGTGTGCGTGCGTGCGTGCGTGTTGAATTTCCTCTTTCCATCTCGTTTGGCTTCGTAAAGTCAATCAAGTTCAGAGGGAGACTGCGCACGCGCACTGGTGTGTGCGCGCGTTTGTGTGTGTGTGTGTGTGTGTGTGTGTGTGTGTGTGTGTGTGTGTGTGTGTTTTCAGAGTGTGCAGCGCTGTGAAGCTTTGCACTGCTCGCTCCACCATGTCGAAGTTCCAGGTGTGTGTACGGAACCTGAAAGCTATTTCTGGTGTTCCCTTGCACGTCGCACACAACAAACAGGATGCAGAACGATTGAATTTCATGTCATTCAAGGCTGCATCTTGCAGAAACCACGAACAGCTGCAGAAATGTCAAAGACCATTCCAGCTCCCTAGATCTGGAAAGTTTCTACAGATTTGCTGCATCAGGTGAAAACATCACCAAAAGCGTTTTGTTGGAAATGGTTGCATTTTGCACATTGATCTGGATGACAGATGCGAATCTCTACCTGTTGCGTTGTGCCATCACCATAGCGACGGCCGTGTTGATACATACAACAGGACGTACCTCGGCAGCGGTTTGCGCACAATACAAGAAAGCTGGTTGTGCATGGTGCGTCACGCGCCGCATTCTCTCCTTTTACAGCTGCGATTCAAAGAGCCATCAAGCGTTTTGTACACGTGTCCTTCTGATTGTGGGACAAAGCCAGGGAAGTGGGACTCGAATAGGCACATCACAGGCTTCAGAAAGTAACCACCTGTGTGGATGCTATTTTTGGCTACGAGGGGCCAACAACGTAACAATAACTAGGTTCATTTGTTGCCCGTGGTCATCCACAAACGCTCACTTCCGGTCCTCCCTGGAGACTTCCTGTCACGTGTCACCGGGGACCGCACAGAAACTGCCTCCTGCAGCTCAACTCCTGTTACGTCGCTGACTTGTCCCCCCGAACTGAACACGACTGAACCTTTCATTCGTTGACGCAAACGACGGACCGCTGGGCAAATCTGTTGGTTCATTAGCGTCGCAGCGCGGTGTCTCGGCCCCCACAGCGGGGGAACATGAATAATTGAAGGAGGCACTTGTCGCGATGGCTGTTTGCTCCCGCGGGTCAGGGGTCCAGCTCCGACACTCAGCGAGGTGCGACTCCGCGATTGCGAAGAACACAATCTGAGAATAAGAAGCGGTCCGGCCCGGCGAGCGAGTCCATCAGCTGAACTCACGAGTTTCCTCCGCAGCTCAAGCGACCACGACCAGAATTGGAAGAAACAACATTGAAATCTGTGTCTTTCTCATGTTTCTAGACAAAATGCAACACGCCTTCGTGCGTCAATGTTTTGCTGCTGCCTGTCAACACAATCCGCTCAAGCAGCTCACAAAACTTCAAAAGACAAAAGTCCCTCGGGAGAGGCTTCTGGAAAATGAGTCAAAATGAGCTCAAGTCCGACAAGGAACTTTTGCCCTTTCACAATCTTCCTTGTGCCCCGCTGCAACAAAATTACTTCAAAGGCAAATCTGTCATCCCCTGAAAAACTTCGTCCGCTTCTTATCATCCAGGATTTTATCCCAATTCTGGGAAAAAATAGATTTTGAAATTAATTTCCTTGTTGCTGAATCTTTTGTGCAAACAAACTTGAATCAAAATCACGTTTTCCACGGAAATTGTTTTCCTTGGTAAACTGCGGCATTTTTCTCCAGGGAAATCCAGTCCCAATAGGAGCTTCACATGACTGCCACGTCTGCGAGAGAAACCGCGTCAGTTGGAGAGCAGAGTCGGGAACCCGAGCCTCCCCCGTCGGGTTCCTCCATGATCCGACATCCACCCGTCTGGGGAGGATTCTTCTCATCAAACCAACAGCAACGAAACAGACATGAAGCGAGGTTTTCCTCCGCGACACCGACAGCGAGAGTCATTCAGAGGTATCGTCGAAAATTTTACTGAACTGCACAGATCGATCCCGACGGCACAACGGATGATGATGCCCTGGGATGGGAAAAAGTCACACGTGTCGCTCAAACTCACACGTTGGCAGCTGGTGTATTTCATCAAGACTCTGCGACTACCAATGGATCAGGCTTCGTTCGAGAATCGGCGGCCACTGGCTCCACGCACGCACACACACGTACACGCACACACACGTACACGCACACACAATGTTTTCACCATCGACACCGGGTCCGGATTCAGAGCAACCTGTCACAGACAGTGGTTTTCCACCTGAATACACGCGCGCGCACACACACTGAATCCACAACGAACCACAAGACCCACGCACCCAAACGCAAAGACTCTGGTTCAGACGTGAATCCAGAGCGACAGGAATGAAGTGAATGGGGCGGAAATGCCTCAGCGCGGATCCGACGTCTCCTGACGGCGCGGAGGGGAGTAAGTGCGCACTTGACTGTGGAACCGAACCGGCTCCGCCGCGTACCGAGATGACTCCGACACCCGCCGAGGCGAGGCGAGGCTGCCAACGCACGGGCGGGGAATCTGGCATTTCCGCCATGTCGCAATGGCAATAGACAATGCACCTGCAGTCGGCCCTGCACCAACCCAGTCAGACAGGGACGCAACAATCAGACGTCTCGTGTTCTGGGTACAAATGCTCTGACCTGAGGACCAAAGCTCAGAATCCTGTACAAGGGAGGTCAACAAGTCCTGACCGAAAGGCCGCTGCAGTCTGCTTCGCAAAACGGTCAGGACTTCCCGAACTTTTGTTATGCGAACGTGCGTTGCTTTAAATTTCGCACAAAAAGAATCTTGCGGTCTCATGTCCCATCAGTGTTGCACGCACACAGGCAAGAACTGCTTGGCGGAACGTGCGAATGATCTTGGTATTTTCACGCACTTTTATGCACGTCCAGTCCGAATCGTGACCATCTCCAGTCCCTGCGACCAGCCTCGCTGCATAGAGAGACACTCCGCGAAACATCCGGTACAGCAGCGGTCGCTCGCTCCTTCCCTCCCGCAGCCGCGTGTTCCTCCGACATACACAACACCTTCATACATACGCTGTTGAACTGTGACATTTCTCGGGTTTCGCTTCTCGGAAGAGAATTCCTCGCATTTCGCTGCAGTTCGGCTCAACACGTCACAGGCCAGGAACACGGCTCGCTCTCCGGCTATTGTTCTCTCTCCCGCAACAGCTCCGACTCGGGTGCGCCACAATAGGCACAGCACATCTTCAGTCTCACCCACAGCTGTGTCTGGGAAACCTCGGAGACGCACGGGCAAAGGATGCGACGTCACTTCAAGAATCATATGACGCCCGCGACGTTACACTTCACCCAAACCCAAACAGAGACGAACAGAACATTGCAGTCAGCACAAGGCCCTGCGACCTTTCTCTGACGCGAGTGGTGGAGTTCACTTTCCCTACAATTTTCACCTCGTTAACAAAGTTGTGGTTTCGTCGAGTAAGACAGAGAGCCTGGAGGCACCGTCACCAGCAGCTGCATGCGCAGGGACAAATCCCGCCCCAGACTGGCCAGGGGCCCTGGACTGATCTTTCCTCCCTCTCTGCTCGAGGTGGTTTCGCTGCTGTCGTCGCCAAACGTTCACGGTCACCACGAGCTTATGAAAACAACTTGCAAATGTCCTCCATGGCCTGCGGGTAAGATCACAGGCACGGACGTCAAGAAGCTCATTTCCTTCAGACAAGTCAACGAAGACTTTTCCAGGGACGCGGTGAAACCGACAGAATCTTTGTCTCTTTTTCTCAAACTCTGGACTTCTTTGCGTTGTTTCCTGCTCATCGCCCACTGGAGGCAGCGCGGAAGTCGCTCCTTCGCTTCACCTGCGACACCTACTCTTTGATTCCAACTCGCTCTTACCAAAGCGACTCTCTCACACAAGTCCTAATGGAGTTTTATTGTCAAAGTTTTGCCTGGCTTTTTGCCAGAGCATCTGAATAACACCCATTCGACTTCGCAAATTACATAAAGAACTCCATCACCACAAGATACAGTCTCTCAATCAGGAGACGACGCCTTGTGTAAGGAGGTTGAGATGAAGTTACATATCCCTCCGCGGCGCTATGACCTTGACTCTCCCGTGAGGTACCAGGGACCGGGCACCAGTTTATTCCCTGCACCTGTACATTGCAACACTTGGCGTTCGTGAGCAAAAGACACGTGTCCCTAAAATTTCGCTTCAGGCACAGGCAATCAACCCATAAATAATTATTATCCGACTTGTGTTCATTGATTTACATCTTTTCCGCAGCCACAGATTGCACCTGGCAACACACAGATTGCATCTGTGTGAAGCAGTGCGTTTTGTCATTCTTTGTCTCAAACCATTGAAGGCAAATCTGTCACACAAGCCTTGAAGAGACAAGGGAGGTTCTTGGCTTTGCTTTCACTTTGCAACAATCGCACGAGTGATGCCTGGCCGCACGGTGCATTCCGATTCGTCATGTCTGGGTCTCCGCAGACAGGGGAGAATCAACGCAGATCCCTCCCTCTCTCGCAATTCGCAATTCAATGCTTCGGGCACTCCAAAAACACTCTGAAAATTGGTCGACAAAAGTCTTGAGATTTCCATGGACGTCACAGGGGATGATAAGGATACTGCAGTCGTTGTCTTCGTCGCCGTCGCGCGCGTGTGTGTGTGTGTGTGTGTGTGTGTGTGTGTGTGTGTGTGTGTGTGTGTGTGTGTGTGTGTGTGCGAGCGAGTGTGTATGTGTTTTTCCGAAATCAAACAACTGACGTGGGCAACAACTCGGTCCTGGCACTGGTGGTGAACGAGTTCGGTGCCCGTCTCCAACCCGGCACTTGTGACACCGACTCCATCAGTTTGACGGAGCCGACCTGAGACAATTGAGACACTCAGTGCGGCTGATTCGAGCGACTGCTCCGCGCTGGCCGGACCCGTCTTCTTCTCACACAGCAGCAATATCAGGTATCCGCCCAATCCGACTGTCAATCGCGGACAAAGCGCGATTCATGGCCGCGACAATCCTGCGCCGTCCTCCCTCCCGATGAGCCCCGGACTCCCGCGCCGCGTTCACACTGAACGCGTCACGCGCAGGTCCCAGGGTACTACGCCCTCGTTTCGCACACCGGATGCGTTGGGTGTTGGACCTCTGCAGAAGTCTGGGGGTTCTGCCACGCAACGCAGGGCGCAACATCACGTTGAATGCTGCAGCATCTTGCAGGAGTCGCATCTCACCACAAAATTCAAGATTCTGGACGGCTGCGAGGAAAGCACTCAACTCTCCTCATTTGTGTTCAGGTCGTGTCTACGTAAATGGAAGATTCCCGGTCGTTTCTTCGCGCACAATGACGGTATCCCCAGCCCTCCCACCAGCAGGACCCGAGTTCACAGCTCAGGTCACGGACACAACGCATCAAGCTGCCTACGCGACCCATTCCTATTCCGCACCACAGGCAGGACCCCGACCTGGATCCGCGGGGCCACTCGCCCAAGTAAGACGAGAAAAGGTAAACAAGAATTCCACAGAGATCGTCCCTCCGGTCGAGAGGCAACTGTCAATAGCGACGTCTTACTGGTTGTCATGGAGATGCTTTTGTTCGGGACAGTGGAACGTTGTCTGCCCAAGTGGCTTCGTCTCTTTCACTTTGACACATCAATATGTTGCAGCAATATCAAAACACAATGGGTTTCCCTCCAAGTTGGACGTTTTCATCGTGGACGGAAAAACCGTGCGACATTGACGCAAGGAAAAAGTTGTTGTGCCATGACCATTGTTGGATTCAGAGATTCAATAAGCCTCAGGAATCTTGACAATGGCTGCTCAAAACAGTGGAAAGGAACAGCAGTTGCGTATGAGGAGCAAAGAGCACAAGGAAGGGGGTGTAAATCCTGTCTTCACCACGATCCAATGTCACTCACTGCCCCAGGTTACACAAGAACAGCCTCTTCCAATGGCTCACAAAGTTCCTCCGCACATCACCTGAGCACGACAGCGAGATGTGCGGTGGTTCCGCCTGTCCTCTGCAGAATCTCGTCAATTTTCGTGTGAAATACGAGAGGCGAGCGACAAAGCGGGGACCCGGCCGTCCCTCAGATCACGGGATCCCAAAGGGGAAGACCACATTGCACCGGACCCCCCGGTTCCCGGATCATATTTTACTGAATGAAGAGGCCGCTGCCGAGGGAAGATAAAGCTGCTACAAGCACCAATGCTACCCGAACCCAGTGGGAAAATTCTATTGTGTCCGTAATCCCTCCCTGTCCTTTGTGTCTTGTGCGTTTTTCTGCGCACCACAGGCTTCAAAGGGAGCCTCGTCACACTGACACAAAATGGGTTTGTTCACGAGCACACAAGATGTCTGTTCTCCACAGCAACGAACTGTCTGCTTTCAAAACACTTTCTTTGGCAAATCTCCACCGCCAAATTAACTTGTCATCACCATGAATCTCAATTCACCACGAATCACTTTTTTGTGCAGGAAGAAAACTTCTGGATGCGCACCGTGAAAAGGTGCATCGGATCCCGTCAGTGATGGACCGGCAACTGTGTACACAGATCGGGGAGCGCGATGACTGCGTACTCAGTGGTACCCAAGCACTCGGGGATAAGTATCCCCCCGTAGAATAACACGATACTCGACGCTCTGACGTCATGTGTTGCGTTCTCCCGTCACTTTTCACTGAGGCGCTGCACCACACTGGTCCTTAGACTCATCCTTACACAAAAACCCAGCATTCAGTGCGCAGCCCCCCCCCCACCCCCCACCAACACCACCAACACACAAGAGGTCACATTTAGTGTGGTACCAGTTCAATTCCAAGAACATCTTCCACGTCACCCACGGTTACGTGTTGAGTCTCTCCACTTCAGCTTTCCTCCCTCCACAAATGTCCACTCATTGGGGCATCGTGGCCCAAACCGGAAGCTTCTGGTGTCACGTGTCGTGCTGGTCACGTGGCGCCGGACATGCTCTCCTTTCACCACCTCGGACCCCACGAAGAGCACAGCCGTGTCCACCCTGTTCTCACAGCTTTCAGCGCGCTGAATACGATAAACCTGACAGCACAGCAAAAAAGCGCAGCTAACAGACGCGAACACATAGAAACCATCAGCGATTCGGGGGAGCGAGAGCAGAGCAGAGCGGCACAGGAGGAATTCTGCCCAGCGCAGAGGCCACATTTCTACACAGCATTCCACTCGTGTTACACAAATGATAAGTGCCAGTGTTGCCTCGCTCCTTTGACGGACGTCTCTCTGCAGTTATGCAACGCAATCTTCCTCGCAGACTGAGCCTCTGAAGAAACGTCGCTGGTGACGGGCACGTGTCACGAATGCCGACACTGATTGGATTCAACTCGGCTCGGCTCGGCCTGGGACTCCGTTTCACCGACCTGACCCGAACATGACGTGACGTGCGCTGCACACAACTCGGGTCCAGGTTTATTCTGGAGCAGCTGACAGATCCGCTTTCCTCTCCCAACTCTGATCTTGTGCTCGCAGGACAGGAATTCAGCAGCGTCAGGGTCGGAGATCGTCTTGGTTCTGGGACCTGACGTCCCATCCTCTGCTCCAGCGGCGTCCTTCCGTTCAGGAACCACTGAATCTTCTGCTTTCTCGCTGCTGTGCAAGTCTTGAGTTTGGGGCCACAGGAGATATGACCCTGCTTCAGTGAAATCAACGAAGTCTTCTGCAGCGAGTCAAACCTGTTGGCAGTATTTGTGGGTTTGGACTGAAGTTTCTCCAAGCTCCCCACAACCCCCTGGAGTGTTTGTTTGAAAGCAATCCTCTTGCCACAATAAACGATCACTTGAAGTTCCAGCTTCAGAAGAAGGAGTCCTTCCCACCACCTGCAGTCAGGCCCTGAATGAGAACTTGATTCAGCCATTTAGCGAAAGGGGCCTTGGTTCATTTTCAGGACGCTGGTTCTCTTGTGTGAGAAGAATACCCTGTGAGAAGGAACACACGTACAGACCGTTGGGCTTCTTTTCTGTGAAAGTCGAGATTTTTCTTGCCACAGGGACCGAGCGCAATGATCCTTTCGGAACAATTGGTCCAGCATTGCAATAGAGCCCTGGGTGAGTATCAGCAGAATTTGGGCAAGAAAGGACAGAAGACCAGGTAACGGCCATCTTTTTTCAGTCAATTTGAAGCATGGCTCCACCATCAGTGTGAACATGCGAGAGGAGTTTCAATTTTCTCCAACGAAATGAACGAGCAAATCGATACCACATAACAAACTCCAATTTGTCTGGTAGTTTCAGCATGCAACAGGCCAATCACCACGGTGACCGTTCCTGTAACTCGACGCTTTGCCATGGCAACCTCAATGCCAATGTTCTCAGGTCCCACATTCTGCCCATGAAACCCGCCAAGGTCCACGAGGCCCGTGTTACCAGCCACTCCAGTTACGACACAAGGCCACAGACATCCATGTTTCATTGGCCTCCAGCACCAAATTGAGCACCAGGTAAAACAAGAACGGAAGCAAGGACTGTGTGACCTGACAGAGCTGCGTCGAGCGAACACATTCTTCATCTTAAAGTTTCAACAATGATTGTCAGGTTCTGAGCAGAAACTAGACACCACAGGTCAAAGAAGGACACAACCCTAAAGTAAATTCCTGAGGATTTGGGCCCACAAAAGATGCAAAGGACATTTATCACCGAGATCAAAAGTATTTGGTGACGCACATCACACGCTATTTTTGGAGCACCAGGTCTGTTTGGTGCGTCATCCGGACACGCTTCACTGCAAACAGCTGAGCCACATAGAACTTAGAGCCCGCGGAATGTCCTCTATCAAGATCATCCCTCCGCCGTTTCTGTCAAACGAAACTGCGACACAAAGTTGAGCTCAGTTCCAACCCCCCGCCCCACCTGCCCAGCAACAAACCTGATTCTCCCTCACAAAGATGTGACAAATGTGTGGGAAGAGACCACAGAGCAAAACAACCATACAAAAGGAAGCTCAGACAGGAGAGTCTCAGCAACAGAGACAAAGTCGCCTGTGATGTTGCTACCTGCAGACACTCTGGACAACCTCAAACCAGACATGGGAGCCTTTCTTCTTTGAGGAACAACAGCAAAACAGCATTCTCCACATTTTATTTTCATCGGTGTTTTTCACACCTGAACCAGCGGGCAATGAGGGGATCGGGGCCTTCAATAGGTGACTCCAACAACAGGTATTCCGGGCCTCCAATCGAGACTGGTATTTGTCAAGTATGTGAGGCCCCAATTTGTCCATTCCTTAAGAGGGCATGCCGACGAGCGTGTTTTCGCAGACAGAGAAAAACAACAGTGAGATAAACTAGACTTTCAAGTGGAAAATCAGCCGCGTTCCAGTTGGATGGATTGTGTGGGTTGAGGGATTGTATGGGTTGTCAATAGTTACAGATCGAGCGTGACCGGTGGACAAATTTGACACTTGTTTCCCCCCAAGACGGACGGACGCGGACACACGGGCAAACCAATATCAGCTCGCTACCGCGGCTGATAATCATACGCAATGGGTGTTTTGCAATTCATAACGTGAGGTTTGCTTTTTTTTTCTGCAGAAAGCACTTTACAATTGGGTCCAGGGAAAATTGAAACAGGACGAAACGGGACACGAACAACTAAGCCTCGACCACAGGAAAACAGCAAGGCCCAATCGTCAAGAAGTGTTTGGTGCTCGTTTCGAGACTCACATTGACAGGGCAACAGAAGTGTTAGATATCACTGACTACAGAATCACCTGTGAAATGCGTCACTATGGGGCGTGTGAAATGGAAGTTCTTTGCCAAAGCAGCACGAGTTGTGAACACAAAAGCTGATGAAACATTGGAACACGTGTTCCCAGAATGTAAATGTTGAAATTGATTTTGGTCGCGTGACAGAAAATGGCTAATCTGCTCGGCTCTGCTCGGCTCGGCTCTGCCCGGCGTCGGTTCCTGACTCGGAGACACGAACGCCTCTGCCGCGTCACGTGTCTCGCCCTCAGCTCTGATTCACACTGGGTGCGACTTCAGCATCTTGGCTTCTTTTGTTGCACACCACGTGACGCCTGGTGTGTGGATCAGGCCACAGACTGGAACTACGTGGCTTGTATACGAGTTAATGGACACCCAACCTGGTGCAGATAACAGACAGCATCAGCAGCAAATCCTGTCATCTGTGCTCTCCGATGCTGCGTGACTTCCTTCAGATCATCTTATCACAAGGCTGATGATCAAGATGTGTGTGTGTGGGGGGGGGTGAGCAAGTCCACCCGACAGTTTCAAAGGCAACGTTGTCCTGGTTTCTGTTGTTGAAACAACTCTTCGATGTCAAACCCCAACTGACTGACCATGTTTTGGAACCAACCAACACAACGCCCTTACGAACTGCACACACCTGACCGTTCCACACCGCAACACCTTGGCCGTATTTCACCCCCCGTAACCTATCTGTTGCAAACATCCGTTGGCAAGGACATCTCTCGTCGGCTAGTTACAGACCTGTCGGCAGCTCGTAACCCCAGCAACTCAAGCACGCCGTTTCTCACAGAAGCCTTGATACCAGCCAGGAGAATCGGAGTGAATGTTTCTGATGACTTCGTGCTGTTTCTGTGATACCCCTCACAGAAAGGTTATTCAGTTACCAACAGAGCTTTTTCACTTGGAAAGAAAGTTTGGAAAACGTTGCGTGTGGGTCCAAGTAGAATTGAAAATTTCTCAATGTTTTAATGAGAAACGAAGTCACACACCACTGTCCACAGTCAATATCGAACCCTGGCCACCACACCACCAGGGGGGGCGCCCCTGCCCCCCTCCCACCGTTGTTCCGTTCGGAACCACGTGTGTCAGCTGAGGCGGAACCGGAAGAGCTTCAGTCACGTGATGTTCTCACCGCATCAACGTCCCCGTCAGCTGGTCGACTCGACGCACAAACTCAAAGTTACTCAACGTTGCCTTGCTTCCTGACTGATCATCAGCTATTTATACGGCCGCCAGGCACCCGGACTCATAACTCACAGAGCTGTCAGTCGAGCAGACACGTGTCTTAGATATCTACCCACCGGAAATCCCCCGTGCACTCCACCCTCATTATCACACACCCAACCTGATGGTTACGAAACTCACGTGTGGGTGAGCGATATTGGAGAACGTAACAATGTGCTCGGTGGTTGATCTCGGTGCCGGTGGCACCTGTCCATCTATGGGAGGCGGCTGCGCACTATCTCGCTCGAGCTGCGAGGCTCTGGCTGCGCTGATCGGAGCTGGAATCAGCTGTGGAGGTGGTGCAACAACGATAAGCCCACCGAACACGTGTGTAAGACAAACCAGAGCCAACTCTGGAGATTTCTCTGAACTGTTGAAGTGTCATCAGCACAAACTGACTTTCTTTTCCGCCCCTCCATCAGGAAGCAGAAATCTCTGTCAGACTCACTTCTCATCCGGGGAAACTCAATGTGGATTTTTCTGTCCGAGGAATGACCAAAAGGAGCTGTTCATTGCGACGACATCTGATCGTTCTCTGACACTTCAGAGGATTTCAAAATCCAGATTTGGACAAGCTGAACAAAGAACCTGAAAATCTGGGGAGTGACCTCCTTTTCATGTTCAGGGGTCCACTTGGAAAATCCCGGAACACCTCCAGGAAAGCAAACGGAAATTCAAGTTTGCTTCTTATTGGGCGTTTCGTGCAGTGGCTGCATCCCCTTGCGCTTCTTAAACGTTTCCGTCGGCAGGCGGACACTCGTGAACAATTTTTGTTGACATGGGTCCTGGTTCTACAAGACACAATCTTCCTTTGCATAGGCCACAAACCCAACCACAAATGGGAATTTCATTTCTCCTTCAATGTGATCAGTTGTCAGGCTCGCCCCCTTCAGCAGCATCGCAACTTTGCGCTGCAACCTGTCCGCATCCACGCACCACATGGACCTCTGACACAGGATCCCGAAAGTAGCCGCCGAGCAAGGATACAGTGTTGAGGGCTCCTCAGTTTTGGGGGGTCCCTGCTCCAGCCCTTCTTCACCAGTGTTTTTTGCACAGGTAACAACGGCCTTCACCCCATAGACAAACGCTCCCCGATTGTTTCAAGTGAAACTTCATCCGCGCCCGATGTCCCAGTCCAGTTCGCATGAGAATGTGGAAAAACAGCGTTGTATGAGCACGATTCTGACTGGGGTGTTTTGTACAGTTCCTACGAAGGTCGTTGAACGGGGTTTGGCTACGAATCCCGCAGCTCGAGCCAGGAAGACGGCCCAGGAGAGCAAAGCAGAGCAGAGCCTGCAGCAGCGGAGGCTAAAAACAGCGCGGCGCCCCTCCCTGCCTCCCGCCCGGCCGGCCGCCCGCCCTCCCTCCCGGCTCAGCTCCGCTCACCCCACCGCGCTCCAGTCCCCGCTTCGCCGGGAAGCGTCCGTTCAGCCCGGGTGCGTCACGCCCAGCGTCGCTTCACAAGCCAATGGGCGCTGCGTCCTCTTGAGTACTCAGGAAGGGAGATCATGCGTCCAGTGTGAAACAGGCCTCGGGTTTGGGGCCTCGTGGGGCTGGTACTGTACTCACACTGGGGCAGCGTTGATAGACAATGATCTGCACCTTGGTCCTTTTACCCCAAGGGCTTGGATGAGAGTCCTGAGGACCTGGCTTGGACCACAGCTGTCTTCCGGCCAGTCAAAAGTGGACCTCTGAGGCCCGAACGCATCATCGTGTGATCACGGCGGTCATTTCGATTGCCTGCAATTCACGTCGTCCAGGCTTCAGTGGCCTCACCCTGGCTCCAATGCGCAAATCCAGCAACAAACTCTATCTAATCCACACCTACTTCCACAAAACGCCTCGCACGATCGTGGCGGCGACACGTTATGAATAATATTTCATGCAACGACAGTTTGCGACAGGCTTGCATCGAGACGTTGCACCCACTTCGCCATCTAGACAAACCGGGCCACGCGTCTAAAGTCCCACAACACGCAGATTCTTTCATTTGCCTTCCGTGGGTGGTTTCAAGTCAGACTGACTGAAATTGTCGGACAGTTCGATTTGTGGAGGGACTTTTCAAAGACGGTCAACCATCGTCGCCGAGAAGCACGAGACATGCAGGCGTCAAAAAGTGACCCTCGGGATGACGAGCGACGCCTCCAGCACCACGCGCGTGCGCACGCCACGACGACGCGCACACCTTCACACCGACTGTTTCTGGGAGGAATCTACGGCTTCTGACTCCGATTCACACCGCGGAGCAGCCTCCTCTCACCTTCCTCTCGATTCTTCACCTTTTCACCCGCTCTTCTTCAACAAGACTTTGTACAACGTATCTTTCCTTCCTTCATCAAACGTCTGTCGTTCAAACGGTCCATTTCAACACCGCTTTCTCTTCACAAATCCAACAGGTCTTCAAAACCAACGGGTCACTGGATCATTTTTTTGCAGTGTAACGTCAGGTCTTGTTGCAATTTTTCAGGTTTTCGCACTGGGTTTACATCAGCGGTAACGACTCGGGGAACACGAGGCTCCGACGTGCGAACATATCTACCGTTAAACTGGGCGTGAAAGACAGTGCGCCCTCGCACCAGGACTCTGATCAAAACACCGCGGGTTCCACCGTGGCGTCTGCGACTCAGAGGCAGTTCGGTCGCTTCGGGCGTTGAGGACTCTCATCATCCAGAACATCAGGCAGAACGTCTGAACGTCACAAGGTGCGGCATTTGACAAAAAGGTCCGTGCGAACTGAGAGAACAAATGGGAAGTTCCACGTCGTCCTGATCTCCAGTTCCTTCAGTTTCAGGAAGCGAGTCCGCACCTGTTGACACCGGGAACCAAGTTCTGAGCAAACGCACCGAAGCAGGTTCTGGCTGCTTGTGCCACAGAATTGCGAAAACATCCCCACGGGAAACTGAGCCGTTCGTTTTCACGTCCGGTGAGTTCGTGTGACCTGCACGCGAGTGAACGCTTGACGCCCTCGACCCGCGCTGCGAGGACGTCTCGCAATTGACGCGCAACACCCATGGACCGCGAGTCGTATCCAAGTCACGTACACGGCGTGTCGGATCGCATCTCACAGCTGAGCGACGCCGCCCCGCGCAGCGCCGCTCCCTGCGCTCGCGTGCCGAGGCGTGCCAAACGTCCCCGTGAGTACCCGCCATTACGCAACAGCTCACGGAGAGTACTTGCGTTAGGGGTGGGTAATTACTCCTGATGCACTCGCAAAGCGTACCCGGCTTGGCGAGCGAGCGAGCATCTCTTGATTGGCGTATCGTCAGTCGAGTGCTGACCCTCGCTCACGTGCCAATGACACCGCCTTCCCTTTTTTGGATGTGATTGGCAGCTGCATGAATTCAGAATATTTCAACGCTGAAAGACTTGATCTGTTCAATGAAATGAAATGCTGCTTGGGTGGCAACTGAACAGACCACCTCGAGAAGCGTCTACATGCGACAGACACCGCCTCAAGATACGGCGGGCGACATCAACACATCTGCTCAGCTTTTGAAGACCAGTGGTTCAGTTCAGCTTCTTTCTTCCAGGACCACTACACGACACAACCTCTTCACCTGGTACGTTCCGCAATGGAAATTCCCAATCAAGACAACCACCTGAGATTCTGCACGACAGTTTTGTCCAGACACCAATGTACGCAAAGTTGGTAAACACAATCAAAGTGCTTCACGTTTGCACAGTTCCACTGAAATGGCTCTTGGCACCGCGTGTGGAATCTATTTCAGTCACAAATTTATCGTGCGCTGACAAAAATAGAACCTGCACCACAGGAAACGGGGCGATAATGGCTTTGAACATTGAGGGTCAAAAAACTTCTCGAGAAAACAAATGATCATGTTAAAGCCCTGGACTGGACCAGTACAATGTACCGCAGCTCGCAGAGAGCGGGAGGAGAGAGATAGGAAGGAGCTAAATATACGTAACTACAGCTTCTCCACAGATGTTCCGAGGCTTAAGCCTGTAATCCACCAACAGTGTGAAAACGGCGGCCATCGCCTTGACGAGGCACGGATTTGTCACACTTGACAGCTGCTTCCACGGCCACAGAGCCCAGGGACGGCGGCGCCATTTACCTATTGACCTGTTGTCTGCAATCTGGGTGGCGCTTTAATGCATACACTCAAGAGCCCAGGCCCAATACCCATCCATCAAACAACCTCGAGATCGGTGGATTTTGCAGAGTGCGGGTAAAATAGCCGAGGTACATCTGAGTCAGTATTACATACTGAAGTACACCGGGCCAGGCAGGCAGGCAGGCAGGCAGCGGCGGGCTGCCTGTGCGATTGAGCCGACAAGTACATCGCATCGAGCTGTTCCGTGGGGCCCCCAGAGACAGAAATCACATTTCCGCACCTTGCGCCTCCGAATCGCATTGTCGGGCGGCGGCGGCGCGGGGGGGGGGAGACTGGGGCGAATCGAACCCGCCCCACCACCCGACGGGTTCTCCTGGTTCATCTACATTCTCCCCCGGCCCGCACAAAGAGACTCGATTCCTTTGATACGCACAACAAGTAATTGGCAAATCACTCAAAGTGGGAGACACTGATAGAAATTGCATAACAGGTTCACTGCGGTGGACCTGGGTCTGGTGCTGGTGGATCTGGGGTGAGAAATGCCACCGATGGCCCCCTCCGGGCTCAATTTTTATCACTCGCCCCAGGATTTCTTTCAGGGCATTCACAACACACCGAGGTGATAACTTTTCCGTTGTTCCGCACCCTCCTGGTTTTGTTCTGTTTCATCCTCTGACTTTTCATACGAAAGTAGTTTCCAGCTTCAGGCTCGGGAGAAGCGTCCCGAGCCATCCTCCGCCTCGTCCTTCGTTCCATTCCCGGTGAAACCAAGACGATTCCCGCGTCTGTTTCTGATTCCGGGTCCATTTACCCTCATCAAGACAACACCGTATCAAGTCTCCACCCGAACTCAAGTCTTTCTCTCTTCAGCAGCTTCTCCAAGCTTTGCGACAGCCACAGCCCAATCTGCTCTTGCAACTGACCAATTTGAACGTGTAGCTCGTGCGTGCAAACAAATTTAAACTAATCAGGCACGAATACCAAACTTATTTTTGAACTTAACACAGTCCCAGGAAAAGTCACGTGCCACGACACGTTTCCCCACCAGTCTCCCGGTTCTTTCCGCAGAGGGACCCGGAGCCGCGGTTCGTTTTGCGCACAGCTAATTGACTCTCACGCCCGGGGCTGGAGAGATCGTCTGGTTCGGAGAGAGAGAGCACCTCTCGACAGCTCGGGCTTTTCCAGGAACAACGAGAGATCTGTTCGCTTCTCTTGGTGCTCACTGTTAATTCTGCGGCGAAGCTGTTGTTTGCTTTCGCAACAGGATCAGATGGGGCTTTTGGAAAGTCTGGTGGAATCACTCAATGGAGACTTGTCAACGCAACTCTTCTCAAGACTTCACGTGAGGCAGGTTGTGCCTTCAGAAGCGCATGCCAACCACCTGACGGTGAACTTCAACCGGTCAAGACAATCCTCCAGGTGGATGGCACAAACCCGCCGAGATTCGAGTGCCACAAATCATTCTGCACGCATTCCTCCCACACACGCACACTTAACTTCACCAGGGTCATGTGACGAGGACGAACGCCCCACTTTTCCGTCACCAAACAACGCCATCTCACGTGAAGTCTGCGCGGCTCGAAACGCGATACCGCGGACAGACCTGACAATCCAGACTTTATCATCCCAGGTCCGGGCGCGTGGGCTGAGTGGGACAAACAGACCTTCACTGCAGCTTCAGCATGATATCAATAATACAGGAAACTGATACTCACGAAGGAAATGATGGCAGCGAGCAGCAAAATTTTGACTAGAAGATCGTCGAATTGTTCTAAAATCAGTTCCCATAGCGTCTTTCCTGAAATGAGAGAAAGATCAGATTTAGCACAGGGTTGAGTTGGAAAAATTAAATACGTACTGTACGTCTGTTCGTGCAAAGGAAACATTGACATTCAAAAGTGTGTTGGTTTTGTTGCCAACAACATGACAATTGACAGGACACGGCCAGTAATGCGCAGTTTCTGGGGGACAAACTACGACACTTCTGTCGTGAAAGGATACATTGGCGCTTTTCGCGAAAGACGCATACGAGTACGCAAGGGCTTTTTCTCACTTCAAGCAAGGTCAACGTAACAACGGAGGTCAAGCAAATACGCAAAAGTCCAATTATTTGTGTTGCTCGTATCACTGTCAGGCAGGTTGAACACAAATCAAAATTTCTGCACATGTGTAACCGCACAACTAATCTCTCGTTTTCAGTTATCTCCCAAAACCTCTCGGCTCGGAATGTACAAAGTGAGAAAATCGTGTGTGACAAGATATGGTCCTGACCAACACCTGATAAGGCTGTGACCTAAATGCACCGGAATGTTGACAGATCAAAGGTTTCCAAGGTGAACGTCTAACAATCATGTCAGCACAATGTGTCACATTCTGTGAAATGCTAATCTTGGGGTTCAAGTTCAAGAAGTGTGTGCGTGTACAAAATCTCAACCCGTTGGATTGTGGCTATAATAGTACACAGACATCACACACACACGCACGCACGCACGCACACACACACGCACACACCTCATCTGGCCAAACAAAGAAGTGCGCAAATCTGTGCCCTTTGCAGCACTTGAAACACTATCAAAATGCGCATAAAATATTCAGCGATTGAGGACCGAGTGTTGGGAAAACTGCTGCGTCAACGTCCTGTTGAAGGACGCCATTGCGCTCCGTGAACTGGTGTCAGCCAAGTAAACGTCGTTTTCCCATTGTCCGCAGCATCAGTGGAAGTAACGTTGATCAATAGCTTCCGTCACGCCACAGCGCAGTCCAATAAACCTCCGCAGTCTCCCAAGCGAGACTTTCTGTGTCAATGCCACGCTGCTGACCCCACGAGGACACCAGCATACGAGGGTGTTCTCCGTTCTGCCAGGCCGGTCATCATGCTGTATCAGGTTTGGTCGTTGCGCGGGGTCATCGATCGACCTGTCCTCGATCTCTTGCAACTCAGAGACACGTGTTGGTCATTACAAGCGTGGCACGCGACCGTCTCAAAGGTGATACAGCATGGACCGGCCTGGCAGAACGGAGAACACCCTCGTACAGGTAACCCTGGGAGAAGTAACCGTGTCGTATGAACGCGTGAATACGTGATGCACCAGGTGCTTTTACTTCACATGGTTACAAAAACGCTTTGGGGTGATTTTGATGCTTGTGAAGTCAACGATACTGTTTGGCACAAATGCTATTGACAATTCAGTTTTGATTTTGCGTCTTTCGGGACTTTGAACCGCGCGTGCTGATTTGAAGAGCTGGCAACGCGTTGTCGTTTTGTCACTTCAGGTTCGTGCGAATCATGAAACCACAGAACGTGGTCTGTGTCAGTTGCGTGTTGAACCACTTCAACGTCCATCAATTCCAGATTGTAAACCATTGATATCAACACAGTTGGAGGAGACACATGCAGAACAGGAGACAGTGAGTTGGCCGCACACTCTTCTGCGGTGTGCGTGACCAGACTCTGCCCCAAGGGCACCAACTGCGAAGGTCGAGACCCCTGAGTTACGCCGAGCGTGACCAATGCCACACAGCCACGTCAGCATTGAGACGGCGAATGGTTTTGACCACGCTCCCTGCAGGTTTCCTCACCTCACTACAGGAAACTGCGATGGTCCGAGCACCCACCCGCGACCAATCACAAGTCGCGCTTGGGGCACGTGGACTGACCAATGTCACAGAGCCACGCCAGCACTGTTGCGTCGAACTGCCACGTCAGCTTTGAAATCACGGTTGACCATTCCCCCTGCCCATACCCGACCTCCCCATGCAACAGTGTGTATCTCCCTGGTTCTCCCAATCCCCCCTCATCTCCAGGTTGTTCTGAACCTGAGCCTTCCAGTGCGACTCGCTTGTGCATCTATCACAATATTATGACAGCAGCTGCTCGGGCTTTTCACCCAATGGTACTGCCACCAAACTTACTCAGGATTTGTAGCTTCTGCTTTTCTTGCATCGAGCCCTGAGCAGCAGTTACGCTGACGAGACGCTAGTCAGATCCGCGCTGCTTGTTAACACGTAATTTTCGCCGGGAATGTTTCTGCTCGGAGAAAAGCTGTTGTGTGGTGCAGACACTCCACAATGTGAACGGGGTTTTTTCATCTGATGCGATGATGCACAGTTCCATTAACCTCGATTTCACTACAAAAGCCAAAATAATTGGAGAGTTTGCATCAGAATTATAACCTTGCGAACAAACACTTTCCCCAACAGCATTGCCTCTTCCGCCTTTCATTTTCAGGAACTTTGACTGGATGCCAAAACACTGCAAGAATTTTCTGTCTCTTGGTTCTCAATCTTCATTCCCTTCAACACATCGTTTTCGTGGGCAGTCTTTCCAGCTGCTCTCCCCCCCATAAAGCGCTCGTACCCGGGGAGTCGGTTGGATTCCTGCGTCATAAGCTGTCATACTTCAGCCTGTTTGTCTGGACAACTGATCCAGACAAACGGAACAGGCCAATAATTCACAGCTGAACTGAACAGGAAACTTTGGCTTTGGGTCTGAGTGACTCGAAGCCTGCCGAGACTCCCTCCTCATCCCTAGTCTCAAAATCAACCCAAGAAGTCTCAGCTCAATTGGAGACGTCGGGATTGAGGATTGCAATCCAGTCCCTGAGTCAGATGCTGCGCGCGCGCGTGTGCGAGTGAGAATCAAGCGGTTCTGACTTGAGTGACACGCGGTCATTATTTGACGTCGGCGTCAAATTGGAACATTGAACCCAATGATGAAATTTTTGACGTCAGCCCAAAAAACGACCGCGCGTCACCCAATGTAAAACCGCTTCAAATGACACAAACCCGACAGAAATCCCTGTGTCGGGACCTGGGAGCAGATTGATTTTCTCAAACAGCACGTGCGCTGCATTTGCCACCTAAACTGCACCAAACCCATCCGCGCGCGGACAGATTCGCGTGTGCTGGGGGAGAACCCTTACTTCAATGGAAGGTGGGTGGCAGGGCGCCCCTGCAATACACACTGCATAGAGACAGGTGCGTAACGTATCTCTATCTAAATCCGTACCGCGCAGCGTAACACCTCTCGACGCAGCTCGCACCGACACGGTCCGCGGTAATAAATGCGTCTCGACCGCGCAACCGCCCCGCGGAGTTCGGCTGCGCTACAGGGTGCGAACAAAGCCGCCTCGTCGTAAACAGCCTTTTCCCAAAGTCGTGATCCGGCTCAACCACTGCGAATCTCAAGCCGTGCTTTGGGTGGGGGTGGGGGGGGGGGACAAAGCGTTGTAATCAGCCGAATCTGTCACCAAGTCCACTGCGATTCAAGGAACGTGACCAGCGAGTGAGATGGACACACTGCAAGCAAAAAGAAATCTGCTCCAGCCTTGGTCTTGCAAGCAACCAGGATTGTAAAACTCGCAAAGTTGCTCGGACGTCCTCGCGACCCATCCACACTTGAGACGAAAGTTCACCATTATTTTTCAGCCACGCTCTTCAAAACATAATTGATTTTCGGACATTTCACATATCTTTTCCGAGTGCATTGTTGAACAGCACTTATTTCCACCCAAAGCAAGCAACACCGTGACAGGCGTTGCCAGAGACTCTTCGCCACGGTTGCCACGCAACTAAAATGTCACTGCACATGTGGTGGATGGTAATGGTATTGCACTCGTTGCTGTTGCTTGTTTGCAGCTGGGAACAAAACAATGCACGCACAACAATGTCCGCAGGTAAAGCAGCCGAGGGAGATAATGTATGATAATAAAACTGTTTGGCCTGATTTTCAAGCATTTTATGCTTCTGTCCGACTTCAGAAATGGTCTGTCACGAATTCCGCTGTGGTTCAACCCCCATCGTGTTGAGTCCATGTGGGTGACCAACGAGAACTACGGAGGACACATCGCGTGTGATCCTGCTGATCTCTAAGTTTGTCCTTCCAGCATCAGCTGAGGAGATTTTTCCCGTGATCCGACGTGGGCGGGCAGCCACTCGACGTCGGCGTCCCCAACAATCAACAGCTTCTCTCTCAGACACCGTCCCCAATTAGTCCGTCTTCCTTCAGGCTCAGGGAGAAGGGGAAGGAACCTGTTGCTCACAGGAATTGCACGTACAAGCGTCATGGCATGTCGCGCAGACAGAACAAATGGTTCTGATTTCAAACATCTGCCGCTGTTCCTCAACTTTCTAACTTCTTCCACTGGTTCGAGCACACACACAGACACACACACAGGCACACACACACACACAGACACACACACAGGCACACACACACACAGACACACACAGGCACACACACACACAGACACACACACACACAGACACACACACACACACAGACACACACACACACACAATAACACCCTCAGGCATTTCCAGACTAAATTTGCCCGCACCATCAAGGCTCAGCCAACTTCATCGAAACCCTCACCTTCAGATGTGTTTCAATTCACATTTACGCTCGGCAAGGCGTGCTGCGGGTTTTGGCGAATTTCTCAGTGTGTGGAGTCCCGGACCCAGTGCGGGACCCGTGCACAGCGGGGCAGCCATTTGTATCGCGCGTCGCTCCACCGGACTCGAGCCGGGATCAGTCGGGCTCCAGGTGCGACAAACCGACCGACGCTCGAGCTCAAACCTCGATACTTTTCACCTCGACTCCGACCTTGACCTTGCACTTTTCAGAGGGTGCAATTAACACAAACAGGATTGAAATGGTGAACAAAGAGGTGAAATGATAGAGGTTCTAGCATTTCTTGAACGTCCCCCCCCCCGATGTCCATTGCTACCCGTGTTCCCTGCTCCCGTGAAGACGCCCCAGGCCCAGCTTTTCCAGCTCTGTTCACCTGGGGACAAGGACGGGAACTCACTTCACCAACTGAACCTCATCAAGTCTTCTCCCAATACATCGGGGAGGAGGAACATCTGTTGGACAGTTTTCTCGTTTCTCAAAAACCAGTGTTGGGAGGTTTGTGGGAAGCTGCTCGCGTTTCGGATTTCCCTTATGAGACTTGCGCGCCAAACAATAGAGTCTGTTGAAGAGTCCTCGACACAGTGCACTCGCAGTGCTGCTCCAGTTTCAGTTCGCTCCGCATTTCTCGGGCATCTCCAGGCTGCTTTTTCAGCCACCTGTTTATTTTGAATCTATTCCAGGAGGAGACTTTTCTTTCTTCACTCAAAAGTTTTCCACATTCCGCTGCTTAGCACACAATGCTGAGCATTTCAGTTGTTCGCTAGCAAGTTCAGTTGAGATTCTTCAGTGCACAGAAGTACGAGCCAGTTCTACCTGATCGTGCTGAGATCTCCCTCAGGCCACCGTACCGTTCAACACAAACACCAGAAAAGAAAGTGCTCTGGGGTGAATCGGACTTTTCACAAGCAGGCTGCCTGGCAGTTGAATGGCCTGACAATCACTTCACAATCCACCCATGCTGTCCTCACGCCTGATTCTGCTGAACCCGTGTGTCACACTCCACGAAGGCCACGAAGGCCACGAACAGACTTTATCACGCAGCAGAACAATTTCTCGAGGTAACATCTCAGCTCGAGGGTATTGTGCCCATTCAGAAGGCATCCAACAAACTTTCTCTGGGGGCATCAGATCAAGATTCGCGTGCCCACAAAAGCTCTGCTTCCATTGGGCTCACTCACCACCAGCTGCACAGCATGGACAGGAAATATTTGACGAGGACACTGGTCACGTCCAGTGGGCTCAAAGTGCGGACAGGAAGTGACCTTCTCCCTGCAACAAAGCCAGTCACAAACCGGCTGTGGGACGAGACACCAGCCCAGCCAAGAAGGCTGATTGAGCTGAAACAGTGGACCACTTCCAGCCCCCCCAATCTCAAGGTTCCGGACAAACAACTAGTGATTTCTCAGCTGCAGATGGAGTTCATGACCAAGATGATCAACCAAGCGAGGCCAAAAAACTTGAGCCGATGCGAGAAAAGCAGAGAGAAATCAGGCCTGGAAATATGCAAGCCATCTGTCGAGTCCATAGTCACACAAGTGTCTATCTCCCCCGTCAGACGTATACCCGGGTTAAAAATAATCCCCAGGACGTGGGTTTGTGATGCGCCTTCTCCAGCTGCAAATACATACGCAATCCTGGCCACCACCGGCTTGTGCAACTGCCGTCTTCACGCTGTCAAAACCACTGCCGCGTCAGAGTCATTCAAACACTGCCTTTCTGCACTGGCCATGAAAATTGAAGAATTGCACCGAACCTGAGTGATCTGACACAGGTCGTGAATTCTGCTCGAGCAAAAAAGAATCAAGGGTTGTTTGGACAGCCCCGCTTGGATGCAACTTCACAACCTATTCGTTTTTGTCACACCTCTCTCTCCAACTCGACTTCAGCCGAATAGAAAATTGATCGTGGCATTCACTTCGCTCAATTGCACAAACAAAATTTTACAGAAAATTCATCAACAAACCAAAATTTAATGAGACATCGCTTTCAAATCAAATTGTCAGCTGTGAGGAGAAAAGAGAAACAGACACGTGACATTGGCCAGTTGTTCCTCGAGCTCACTGCAGCGCCCACACGTGCAAGGTGGACACGACAAAACCAACCCCAACCTGAAGTTTGACAGACTTTTCTGACAGTGCGAGGCCTTTATGTAAATGGCAGGTTACACAGGTACCTCGTGCCGAACAAACTGGCCCGATATATCCAGAAGATTACGTCTTTTCTGAGTCAAGAAATGTTGATTCCTGCAGCGCCCCGGGTGGGTTTCTTTTCCCACCTCACCCCCAGTACTCCTCGCACACAGCTTTCCCCAAGATCCCCTCTGGCCACACTTGAGAGAGCACCTGGGTTTTCATATTTACTCTAAACAATCGCTGTTTTCCCGTCTTCTGTTCAACAGTCAAGCAGGCCAGGACAAAAACTCCAGCTCCCAACACCAGTTGCTTTCTTGCTTTCAAACGACCACGAAAGCAAACGCAGCTCGTGACTCACGCGCAACCAACGTGCAACCTGGAACACGCGTTTCAGAGGTGGGACCTGTGAACTTTTGCACAACTTCTGGATGATTCGCCCCACCCAGAAACACAACACGAACAAGAGCGTTACACGGAGCTGGGCCGGGTCTCCACCTGGGAACACGAACAAGAGCGTTCCACGGAGCTGGGCCGGGTCTCCACCTGGGAACACGAACAAGAGCGTTCCACGGAGCTGGGCCCAGTCTCCACCTGGGAACACGGCTCAGCGCGGCTACAGGTCGCCCATCCATCACTGCAGCAGCAGCACAACCCTCGAATCCACCTCACTATCTCAATTCCTGATCTCCAATCTCCTTCAAAAGCCGCACAGATTGTTGTGCGGATTAACATTTATCTGTCCCTCAACGAATAATGTTATCAAAACGATCAGTGGTTTATCTAAAGCTGCGTTTTGAGGCAGGTGACTTCAAATTCTGGGGCGTTGAACACATCAAGCTTTTCCAACGGCAAAAGGAAAATAATTTCAAACGGGCAAAATATTGTTCACAACAGCAGGAATTTCGAGCACCTCAAATATTTTTCATGTTGTGCTGCCTGACATTGGCACAAAAAGAGAAAGAACTTGCTTGAGGTGGAGAACATATACAATACCCTTGGAAACGCACAACCGTGAAAGGTTTTCTGGTCTACATGATTATCCATCTGCTATGCTTGACGAATCCTTTTGGGAAGATAAATCACTCACCTTCTTCCGCGGGTAATTCTGAAAATATAAAAGAGACAACAATTAGTTTTGCGACAAAAAACAATTGCGAGTATCAAACAGTTTTTTGTGTACAACTGTTAAAATTCAAGTGCAGGCTTTTTTCACATAACTTGAACTCATTGATTTGACATTTTGTTGGCTGGGATTGGACTTGTTATTTATGGCGGCAAGTTTGTTCAAGGGGAAAACATCTGCTGTGTGAAATACGTACATCGCGACCTTGATAATAATTCAAGGATACAGGAATTCGATTTCCGAAACAAAACGAGCAACTTCACGATTGATCACCATGGAATGACCCAGCCCCTCGTCAACAAAAGTTTGGTCCACGTGTCCTTGGTGGTGAGTTGCATCATTGGGAAAATCACAATTTCAGTGCAGGATTATTGGACGCATTACGTCCTCTGTGGGCTGGGGATCATCACAATGCTAACTACACTGCACAATACTGATCATGGGCGCTCTACCCTATAAATAGCTGAAGCTACACTGACTGCACACATCCACTGCAGTGTTAAGACTACAGTTCAGCCCTGTTGCATTGTGTACAGGTAGACAGATCGCTCTTCTGTTCTCTGACGTCCGTTTTATACCACTTTTCATTCATTGCACCAGAGACTGTGCCAAGAGATTGGCATTTTACTTTCAGATGAGAGACCCACAATCAGATATTCAGTCGGGCTGGTTTTGTGAACTTGCGTTTTCAGAAACCACAACACCAAAAATTTCCCTTGATCTGCACTGACTGAAACTGGACCGTTTTAAGAACTTCACCAATGGGTCAAAACGCCCAGGGTAAAACAACAGATCCACACAGGTTCAAAGGCAAAAGTGCGTCGAGGTCACTGAACTTCATCCCATTCATTCACGTGACGAAGACACTGTATTTTCACTCACCGTTCGGCCCGTACTTCTCCTGGTATCTTCGAAGTTGTTCATCGTCTAAACCAGTCTCAGGGTCAGTCTTGAAGTAATGCAAGACCTCCTCGCCGGCCTTCGTGTGCGAGTCATCCATAGCTGAAGCCTCCCTGTCTCTCTTCACCTACGATGCATAAATGCTTGTTCTTGGAAAAGGCACGAGCTCCCTCGGTGTCTCCCACCGGACCGAAGCCCCGACGACGTTCGTCCGTTGAGCTGTTGAACTGAATGGGTTGAAAATCTAAGCCAGAAAAGCTGAGTTTTCCAGCTTCGATTTTCGAGGGGAGAATTCAACAGACTGAGGCTGAGAGCCAGAAGAGACGGATCTCCACTCTCCACTCACTAATACACGTCACAGGGTGAGGGGAGACACCTCAAACAATACCCCGCTTATCACCTCCTTTAGCCGCCTTTTTCATTCAAAACTTGTCAACCTATCCCACATACGCTAAGTATAGATCCTCTTAAACGTACCAATTCCTCAAAATACCTTTGAAGTGACACTCAAATTCAAGAATTCTGAAATAATCACACGCAACTTGCCTTTTCACTATTAATATCATGTGGTGAGCGTTGATTGGTTGTTTGGCCGGGAACCAGAGCAAAGCGCAGTGGCGCCCACCGTGAAAGAGCTGTACGCAACGATTCGAAGAATTGCTGTTGCTCCAAAAAATATATATATTGAAATAAAATCAAATTAATATTCTTCGCAATGGACAAGCTTCTGTTAGCCGCTCAGCAACACATTTCACAAACACCAGACACATCACGGTAATCTTTGGTGATGGACAATTTGTCAATATTTTGGGGTTTCTTTTTCAAATTTACAAATTATTTTTTGTGGTCCATCCTTCTGTGTTAATGCCTGTCTTTCTTGCCTTAAAATTCAAACTTAAAGTTTTTTGAAGAGAAACAAATTATCAATGTGTGCAAAAAAGTTGAAAACTGTTCATTGTGTCAGAACCTGTTCAAGCAATCCCGAAATAACACTGTAGAGTCTATTCCTTCAGCTGACAGGAACTTTGTGCTTCAAAAGCTTTTCGTGTGAAACACAGTGAACAATAATTATTAAAGCTCCTACCATTGCCTGTCTTTGTCGTCAAAAATATTTTGGCAAAATTATGTGCAAAAAAGCTTGACATTTACAAAACAGAAACAGCCCAAAAGTGAAGCATTCCAATTGCACCAAACAGTGCAAGAAAGTCTCCTTGCAATTCAGTCTCAGTACCTCCCAGTATGTCTGCTGGAGGGGTCCCACAACAAGCTGCTCATGGGATCCCCCACTGGGACCTTGGGACCTCCCAAGATGTCTTTTCCACAAAATCTTCCGAAGGGGTGAAAATCACACCCTACTTTGGCAGCTATGTTCTTAGCTCTGATACAACTTGTGCAAACAAGTGCTGGATGTCGGTGAGACTTTAAGGCTTTGTACCTGCGAAAATTTTGGTGCTATTTGTTGCATTTTCTTTCCTTTGCCAGCAGGAGGAAACAATCACAGCTTTAGGTTCCCTACCACAACCACCTTTTCCTCTTTGTTTGATTCTGGTTACACCAAGTTTCATCAAAATACAATGCTCCACCCTTCTGTTCTGAAATTATTGATTTCTGTCAAGAAATTGTCGAATTTTCACCGCATGATGTTTTTCCAAGAAAATGAAGTTCATTTACCAAATAGCTCCCAACATTTGTGGAAAACAGGTTTGTTTGTTTTGTGCAATGTCAAAAGCATCTGACTTTTGTTTTCTACCACATTGACCTGCCCTTGAAAAAACATGTTCTTGATTTCCCTTGTCTGTTTGCTTTTTTGCACGCTTGATTTATGATTGGGAAACTTTCAAAACTTTTGCCAGTTTTTTTTCCACACTTGACACCTTTCCTTTTCCTCTGAAATTACTCCACAACATTCCCAAGACATATCCTTCCTTAATTGTCATTAGCCTTCCCATCTTGGCCCAACAACCAAACCTGAAATTTGCAGTTGAACCAAAATGAAACACCTTTTGTTTGACTGTTGATATTTTTTTTCAGGAGAACTGACATCTACGGGTTTGTCAAGAGGCAGAGCAGCAAAGAAGGGGGCACCTGACAGGTGGCCAACTGCAAACCCAAGTCTGCATCGTTTTGTTGCAACTTCAGGCACGAAATGTTCACATTTGCGCGATATATCCCCTTGACCAGATCCTGGACCAAATACTGCTGTGAGCAGGTGGAGAGAATCTTTGGCCACCAGGCACCTGTTGGCATGGGTTGAGTCACGATTAGGCGCTGGTTGTGCCCTTGTAAATGATCCAAAGGACAGGGTCAGGACGCGACCTGTTTGTTTCTTTCCCTTGGAAGCTGTTGTTTTGAAGAAGCATCGAAGCATAGTTCTTTCAGGATGTGGAGTGTGGAGTGACTGTAGAACCACTTACCCCTTTATTGGCCGGTGGCCACCGAGCACACGAGACGGTCGAAGGCTCTGTGCGAGGTGGGCCCCAAGTTGAAATACACCCGAACAGCCTGGATCACTCTCGGGTGTGTTTGAGGCAAGCGCTGAACGGACGCCTTGTAGGCAAGGCGATGGGCGACGTTTTGCCTCAAGAAAGCAATGATATCCCATTCTTCTTGGCCAAGGTTCTGAGGATACATCCCTCCGGTAGCCATGACAGTCAAAGAGAGCGCAAAACCACAAGGGGTCATGTGATCAGCCCCTGGGGGGGAG
>JAAUXT010032794.1_pt1 | contig 63988 bp, 50 predicted proteins | sample 7278171 | NCBI WGS metagenome assembly JAAUXT01 (sample SAMN14350112, study PRJNA611818) | marine sediment metagenome | isolation source: surface marine sediment (1.8m) | place: French Polynesia: Moorea | collected 2018-08
ACTCAGATTCATCAACTTGCACTTGGAAATGAATCTACTGGTCAAGAGGAACACAAAATGGTAGTTGGTTGTGCAATCGAATCCCTGGGTGGGATTTGAGAGGGGTTCTAAATATAAGATTTAGGGGTCTCTGACTGATGAAACATCAAAGTTTTACTCCTGTTCCAGGCATGACAGGCTAGAATCACAGTGCATGCAGACACCCCTTGGGGTACCCTACAAGTTGCACATGGTGTCATTTCATTCTGCTCCGATGAGCTGTTTTCCACCAAAACATTTCCTGACTATACCCTTACATTTTTGGCAAGTTGGGGTGTGACTCAGATTCTTCAAATTGCACTTGGAAATAAATCTCCTGGTCCCGTGGAACACAAAATGGCAGTTGGTTCTGCAATTGAAGCCCTGGTTGGGATTTGCTCCTGTTGCCCCTTCCCAACCACACATGTTTCTTTGATCCACATTGCAATCCGAACCTCACACCCACACTCACACCCACACCTGCACTCACATGCACATTTACCCCCACACTCACACCCACACCCACATCTGCACCTGCACCTACACCCACATCCACACCCACACCCACCTGCACCTCACCCACATTGAAGGTCACACTCACACCCAACATCGCAGCCGTGTCCATAGTCACGGGAAGAACCAAACACGACCAGACTGGACAGCTCCATCTCACACTGGACCCACCCAAAGCACTCTTCTGCTGAACACAGGTGCAAACCGGAATCAGGCATGAACAGAACACAGCGCAGCGCAGCGCAGAGCTTGACTGAAACTGCAGTCCCAACCTCTAAAAAGTACGGCGGGATCTCACATTAGCAGAGATGGAAACACTATCGAATGTCCTCAGATGTATTGGGTTGTTTCAGTCTTGAGCGCTCATACCCAACGCGTCCTTTTTGCCCAAAACGGGCGCGTGGCATGAGAAACGACTGCCTGGAAGCGAATTCTCTCCGATCTCGCCTTCGTCAGTTCGATGCCCTGAAACCACTGCTGCAAAGCAAGCAAAACAACGAGCTTTCTTGCGAAAACCACGTCTGCCTCCTGATTGAATTCAGTACCTTTCAGACCCATTTCGAAGTGCCAAGGCCTTTTCTACGTTTGTAGCTTTGAAACGGGAGATGTAGCTCACAAAGGGAATTTGCTTGTGACAGAGACCGCGTAATTGCAGTTCCTTACGGAGATGCAAAAAGCGCAGAGATCCTTCAAACGTAGAATAGTTTCACGGTGCTGTGCGTTTCTGTGTGCATGCAGAATTAGGGTGTGGCCAAATACGAACACGGAGGAAAGCACTGTTTTTGAAAAGATGTTTATCCGCCAGTTGCCATCAACATGTGATGTGCGTTGCGAGGTTACGCAGTCTGGGGGTTTTCAGCTCACTTCGTTCATCAAGGTTCTTCCACGTGGCCTGGTTCTCCACAACCAGGCAGGATTTTCCGGTTATGGAGGGGTTCAGCTCAGATGCAAAACACACGAACCAATCAGTGTCGAACCCAAGGACCTGTCTCGCACAAATATGGCCGTGTCTTGTTGCAAGTGACACTCATCATTCAGGACCCAAAACCACAATAGCATTTTCCTTCCCCGCTCGAACAGGCAGGCGTTTCAGCATTTCTACCATTCCCGTTGGCCATGCGTGCACGGGTCAGAAGATTCAAGGATTCAAGGCAGGTGACCGTTTCCTACCCTGGGAACCAGACTTGAGAATGAGACAGTCAAAGGCTGACACGATATGTACATCTTTTTCCTGACACAGTTTTTGAATGACCTGATACAGTGCCACAGTGCCCCTGATCCACAACATAATGTGGGTAAAATTGTAATAAATTTGAAGCCATTGTGAAGCGACACAGATTCACCAGACCCTTGATCGTGATGGAAGCACTAAATCACCGTTGTGTTTCTTATGGACGGACGCGCTTTCTTGTGGACTCGTGAATGGTGTGCACACAGAAATGTGACATCTTAACCACTAAATTATCTGAAAATACTCGCAGGATTCTGCCTGGCAGTGCTTGCTGTGCTCAGTGACAGGTTCTCAAAAATGAATGAGATGGAGAAGGGTAGATCTGCACAGGTGAACAGCACAGTGGAACTCCAGCAGTGGGATTGATTCACAGGCGACGTGTGCTCCAGCAGTGCACTGCCCATGGGATTGGTTCATCCCTTGTCACAATTGAAACACCTCTGCGTTTTCCTCACTGCAGAGTCAAGCAGCGGTGCCCTCACAAACGAACCACACTGCTCTTCCTTTTCAGCTGAATGAACTCTCAGTGGCCCAGAGATTCTCTCCTCGTTGTTCTCCTGCCAACACTGCACCCTGCTGACAACATGCCTGAGCTCTCGCGGCTGTTCGGCAGCACGCATGCCAAAGTTTGTGGAACTTTTGCCACCTCTTCAGAGCTCAGCCACACCCATGCTCTCCTGTCGTAGAGGCTCCCTGACAAAAATGCTCACGCTCTTTGCATCGACGCCTGTTGGGTGTCCTGGCGTTGTGATTCGGGGTGGTTTTCAGGACCAAACAAGATCCTTGATGCCAGGACAGGCTTTTGTCTTTGTGTTTGTAACTTTGGAGGAGCAACACGTATTCAGAACTATGCCTGCAGGTTACAAAAATGCCATATGGGTGCTGGGAACGTATGTTCAGTGACGTTGAAAGGTGCAAGGCACAAGATTCTGCTGGGACCTGTTTGCAGGTGGAACAACAACAAACAAAACGCCAGCTATTCGGTCAATTTCGTAGAAAACACAAACACCTTCACAAGTTTCCAGCGGAAACTACCTGAATTTAGAAGCTCATGAAAATTTCAAACGCCAACGGTCCAAGGATGTTCAAAACTTTGTTAACGTTGGATCGATGTGATCCCCGACCACAGAAGGCGACCATAGACGTGGGTCTAGGTGCACTGTTCCCCCCTCAGGCAGTTTTTACATTGGGTGACGCGCTGTCGTTTTCTTGACGTCGGCATCAAAACTCAACATTGAACCCAATGGTGGAATTTTTGAGGTCAGCACAGAAAGCGACCGTGCGTCACCCAATGTGAAACCCCTGTATTCCTGTGCAATTATTTCCTCCTTCACGGAAAAGGAGCAGTGGTCAAAAATAGTGATTCAGCAGTAAAGTTTACCGCACGTCATGGACACACGTGAAAAACATTGTGAACGCCCTTTGTTCTTTTTGTTGTTTTTTTAACTGTTCAGAAAAATTGTGGAAGACACCAGAACGAAAACAATTCAGTCACAGTTGTATTTTGTGCGTCAAATCAAATCGATCGAAGCAAAAAAAACTGAAAATGCGCAGCTAAAAACTACGAGATTGTCGTCACTATGCAATTCGTTATTTTACCCTGATAGACAAACGGAATGTTCGCGTCTTGTTCGGCGTGATGTCTGGCCGGCTGTCGAGTTCCTTACCACACTGTACGTTTGTGCGTAGCTGCAAGGTTGGCTTCATATAGAGCTGCGTTTTGCGTCCTGCATTGTGCGGCATCATTGATGCCTGTGGCCACAAGTTTCTTGCAGCAAGAATCAGCTGCCAGCAATTATCTGTGGCAAGCTACCTGCATCACATTGGGTGTCATGTTAAAGTTTGATGCTGCCCAACATTTTGCTGCAAAACGCAGAATGCAAGAAGCTTGCCGCAGCTCTGTATGAAATCAGCATTTGAGTGCGATCACAAAATGCTTGCAAAAAACACGCAATAAATGACACGCATTCGTGGTCACCAGTATACAGAGTTCTGTCCAAACTGCAACTTCACGTTCAAGCCAAAAGTGACGTGTTTTTCACCCGATGGACGGGTGTGCGTTCAGGATCGTGCAATGGACACGTGCACAGCAACTAACACACGGTGCAGATTCTTGATGTTGGTGTCATGGCGTGAACACCAGCAAATGCATACGTCTCTGGAGGTTGTCTCCGTCGTTGGTGCGCGGTGCAGTAAACTCAGAGCTTGACCACCGGTGGCTCCTCGTTGTCGGGTTCTCCCGAAGAAGATTCCCCTGCGTCATGTCCCGGTGGTGCCTGGGACCCAGGACCCACCGGGAGACCGTCACCGGGTGCGCCGGGCAGAGCCTCGTCCCCTGCACCAGACGACTCTTCCTCCTCCCGCTGCTGCTGTCCTTCTCCGAATAACGTCCCATCTGCGTCACCAGATGATTCGGGGTCAGGGGTGGCAGTCTCAGTCATGTTGGGCCTCATGGCGGGAGGGCCCGGGGAGCGCAACGTGCTCGCTGTTGTCAATTCCTGTGACTCATCCTCTTCATCTTGACGCTCGTCTTCACCATCGCGAACACTCGTCAGTTCCGCTGCAAAAGGGAAGCACAATTAACAACAACAGTCAAATAAATTCTACTTTAAACCTCACGGGGACTTGGTGTGACAGATTTTATGCTCGGTGAATTGTGAGCACAGTTAGTTTGTACAACAGACAGGCGAACCGTTTCATTTCGGGTTGTGTTTACTTTGGGCAGTTCCCCAAACTCGTAACTCACCCGTGCTCACGGAAAGAGGGAGTCAAACGAGGTAACCCGGTGACAAAACAAAGAATGTTGAGGTGGGACCATTTTTTCCTTGGGCAGCACACAAAACACCCAGAGAATGGACTCAGGCGTTTCGAGTGACGCGGGTCGTGTCAGCCCCAGTTGAATCGGGGTTTTCTGGGGTAAAATCGTCACTGATCTGTTTCCCTTGAAAGGGCCAAGTTCCCCTTTTTATGAGAGACCAGGTCGCCTGAAGCCGTTCTCTGGCGCATGTTGGTACCAGGAGATCGGTTTGTACCATCGGAGAGAGTGGATACGTGTGAGCACAAAGCCCTGCCTTGTTCCAAGCAAAATCTCAAAATCCAAGAACGTAGGCTGGGCATCTTGTACGTTTACGAGACACAAATGGGTGTTGAAATGTTCTGAAAAAATCCATCACATTTCTGCCCGGGGTTGAACACGTGTTCAAGATGGTGGTATTTCCACCTTCACCACGTTGTGCAGACTGATTAATGGTCAGGTTCTTTATGGGAGTCGTGGTTCCGGGAACAGCGCCCAGCAGACCTGGGGCTGTGGACATTTGAGATCACCAACACCAACTGAGGTCCACGCCAAACCCTTGTTTGAGTAAAGATTGCATGACAGGAGGGGTTAACAATTATCGTGTGCAAGGTCAAGGAGTGCGCCTATTTACAGTGAAGGTACGCGTGTACCTGTGGTTGCTGACTTTTTTTTTGGTACCTTTTGTGGTTGTGGTTTCAACATTTTCAGTGAAAAGCAAAGCATAGAATGTTGTGGCAGCGGTAGTGGCGGACATGTGTTGTGCACCCCGAGTGCTGACGGTCTGAAATACAGTAACGTGCATCACAAAATTTACGAACATTCTTTCAAATCGTTCATAACATTACGTAGGCGATAAGCACTTTCAAGTGAAGCTTTCATTCTTTCAAAGACATACACTCTGTGAGGTCGTATCAAAAACAAATTGATCGCTTTGTGGTTCAGGCACACAGTGGGACAGGGGCTTGTAATTTAAGAAATTGCCTGGATCCGTCCAATTCATTTTCCTTTAGATTAAGGATAAGGCGGACAGCATGCAATGACGTGGGGACTGTGATGTATTGAAGGCAAACATGAGTTTTCCACCTTCACTGCGCAAAAAGTGAACGCTGATGTAATGACTGCTTACTGTACGATCCGACTGACGCCCTGCGGCGGCGGGGGCGTTGCTGGCGGCGGCGATAGCGCCGATCGTCTCCGCTGTCGTCGTGACCGTCGTCTGCGCCGTCGTGACGGCGTTGTTGACGTTGAGGAACCAGTCGTCGTCGGCGTCGCCAGACCCGACGTCGTCCGTCCCCTTCACGTACGTCGCGGGGTCCGTGGACGCTTCGCGCGGAGTCACGAGCGTCGTGGTGGCGACGCCCTGCGGAGGGGGCGGCGGTGGGCGAGCTGCCGGGCGACCCGGCTGTGGCGGCGGGCGAGCCGGCTGCTGGGGCGGCGGCGGCTGCGGCGTCGACGCCAGCGGCGTCCCGTGCGCCCGCGCCGCGGTCGGAGCCCCGGCTGGGGAGCTGCTCTGCTCCACGACTGTGGACGCCGTCGCGGGGGGAGCGGTGGTTGTGACCGTCGTGAATTCCGTACTGGTTTCACCGAGGTTCTGGGGTGTTTGCGTTGTGGTGGTCGCAGACAGCCTCCTGTTCTCAGCGTCGCTACACATGACGTGCAGACGACTGTTGTTTTTCACTGTTTCGTCCAGACATGGATTATCCAGACAACAAAAGACGGGCTTGCCCATGTACTGGTCGGGTGTGCTGCAGAGGACGTCTATGGGCGACATTATGCTGTTGTAAGGCACGTAGCTGCTCCAGGAAAGGTCGCAACCCTGGCAAGAGAGCGGGTTACCCACCAGGTTCAGTTTGAACTCATCCAGAGGGGTGCGAAGGGCTCTGATCAGCCCTCGCAAAGAAATACTGCTGAGGTCGCAAAATGATAAGTCTAACAGTTTGAGTTTCTTCAGACTGGAGTAGAAGAAACTGTACCAATTGACATTTCGAAGGTTGTTTCCCCTCAAAATAATGGACTCGATGTTCTGGAATCGAGTGAAGGATCGTCCGATAGACGTGATTCTGTTGTGACTCAGATCCAGTGTCAAAAGGGACTTCAGGTCGTTGAAACTGTGCTCGAAAAGCTCGGAGATGTTGTTGTGTGTGACCGTGAGGGTGCGGAGAGCGCCCAGAAAGATGAAGCTGTAGTCCGTGATGTTGTTGAGCTGGTTCCAGTCCAGATGAATCGTCTCCAACTTGGACAAACCCTTGAACATTTCCCTCCTCAGCTTCGTGAGATTGTTGTGCTTTAGCGAAAGGATCTTCATGTTCTCGGAATTGTTAAAGAGACGAGTTGGAATGTCTTCAAGTTGATTGTTGTCGAGCCAAAGATACTTTACGTTTCGTGTGTTCCTGAAGGCCTTCTCATGTATTCTTCTGAGATGACAGTCAGTCATGTCAACCTCTTCCAAATTGAGGTGATCAAGTACGTTCTCTCGAAGCACAAAGATGGGGTTGGATGACAATTTCAAAACTCTCAGCAGCCGCAGTCTCGCAAAGACTCCAGGGTTGAGGTTTCCAATCGAGTTCTCACCCAGATTCAACTGTTCCAACTTTGCGAGGGATGAGAAAACTCTGGGTTCGGAGATTTGGGCCAGGTTGTTCTGCGACACATCCAGAATCTTGATTTTACCCAGGAGAGAGTACACAAAGAAGTCGAGGTGGGTCAGTTGGTTCCCGGTCAAGTAGAGCCTCTCCAGGCGGTAGAGGAACCGGAAGGACATGGTCTCGATCCTGGAGATTCGGTTGTGGGAGAGGTCGACGACCCTGAGGTTGTTCATCCTTCGGAAGGTGACCTGCTCGATGCGCGACGCGTAGTTGTGACTCAGCGTCAAATATTTCACGCGCTTAATGTGCGCAAACATCCCACTTTGGAATTCGGACAACATGTTGTTCTTCAGATGCAACGTTTCAAGTTTGCCCAGTCCGTAGAAGGCTCCGGTCAACAGCATATACAGACGGTTGTTTGACAAGTCCAACTTCACCAGCTGGTTCAGGTTTCTGAAGATGTTTGCAGGGAGGGTGGAGAGGCTGTTGTTCTGGAGCTCGAGCTCGTTGAGCTCGACCAGAGGGTCGAAGACCCCTGTGCGGAGGGACGAGATCTGGTTGTTGTTGAGTTTGAGCCCCTTGAGCGCGACCATACCTCTGAAGGTGTTGAGCGGGACCTGACGGATGTTGTTGCTGAAGAGGTAGAGGTAGTTGAGGCGAGGGAAGGACCGCAGCGATGACGCCAGGGTTGGTACGGACGTGATCATGTTGTTATGGAGACCCAGGAACTCCAGACTGCGCAGGCGCGCCAGGGCGTTCCGGTTCACCGTCTGAAGCTGGTTGTCCCCCAAGTTCAGATGCGTCAAGTTGTCCTCCAGACCCTCAAATGCCTCCTTGTCCACTGATGTCAGATTGACTCCCTGGAGCCACAGCTGTTCGACGTACAGTCCTCTGAAGGCGTTCCCCTGAATCCGACTGACCTGCGTGTTGTATCGGAAATGCAGCTCTTTGAAGAGCAGCAGGCTTCCGTTGAACGCCGGGATTCTGTCGATGTTACCCAGGTTCTCGCAGTAGATGTAGTCATCTGTGTTGTACTTTCTCCTGCAGTAGCATCCGCTGACCAGTGCCGGACACCAGGGGAAGTTGTCACTGTCCACCACGTCCCCTAAGTACACGAGGACGACGAGAAGGAGAGCAAACATTTGCTGTGCGTTCGCCATGGTTCTTGTTTGTTGTCCTTGAAGAAGCGAAAATATGTTCACACTAACTGGTACAAAGCGTCTTCTTTCACTTCCACCACCGTCTGCCAACGAGTAATAGGCATTCCTCTGTGAAGGCTCAGGTATTTGATGATACACTTGGATGACTGGGGTCCCTCTTCCGAGAAGTCTTCATAATTTGTGTATCTATCTCGCAGTCAAACTGAGACGACTTCGCATCATTTTTCGTGGTAATCAGTCACTCGGGGAGTCCTCCTGCCCCGCCGTCCTCCCTGCGGTTGTGGTTTCACTCACAACCGACTCCTCCACAATGACACCCGAGTGAAACCTTTTTTGGGTGTTTACCTAATTCCTCGCATAGTTCAGGTTGACGTAACTGAGCCTCTATCAGTCCAGGTACGTCCTTAATGCATCATGCTGTGAAAGCAAAAATTCAATTCTCATTGGGAAAAGAAGTTAAAAATGTTCCTTCTGTTTTGCTTTCTTGCCAAGATAAGTGTATACTGGTAGTACACACCACAAGACGAGTTTTTCCAAATCGTCGCATGCACTCACTGAGAACTGGCAGGAATAGAAAAACGCACGGAGAGACTGTCGTGAGATATACCTGTTCGAGTGCAGCGCTGCTGCCTGCACGTCACCGATACGGGAGTTCACGAGTTTGTGAGGGTTGTACAGCCAGGGTAACACGTTGCACGCTTCAATGTACCAAAGGTATTTCTCTGATGCGGCTCAAGTTCTTTTTCCAGCAACTTTACTGGTCAAGTGCACTTGCGAGGATGGAAGTTCTGATTTACGCTTTCAACTTGGTATGACATTAACATACCTCAGGGTGTTGCATATCCTTATGCAGTTCCCCTTTCTCGAATAAATTGAGGCTCAGATTCGATTGATCATTGAATCACTGAAATGGCATGCAGAGAAGTTGACAACATCTGAAATTGAAAACCTGACAAAGAATGCCCGCAGATCCTCAACACCCTCCTCAGGAATTCGTCACACAAGAGACTTTGTCGTTGACTGAATAAAAAGCAGCACGAAAACGAGGTCAGTGATTGGAGTGATTGGCTCAGAACAAAACCAGAGCGTGTGCAGTCAACCAGCAAACGGTTCCTCTTCGTTCGTCACAGCAAAAACCATTGTTCGTGAAGACAATCTAGCCTGCCTGCATCATGCGAGAGGTGGGAACGTATGGAACGCACTCCAGGGTGACTCCACCGTCTCGACAGTTTGAGTAGACATTCAACGTAACTTTCTCGCACCAAACATATCCAAGCTAAACAGCAAAGATTTCGCCACTCGCAGAAGAAAAGAAAAAGTTTCTCATCACATCGCGTCTGCTGTCAAAGTTCAAAAAGATTTTTCATTCAACGAGCAGAACGAAGATCGGGATAATAGCTGCGGTTTGAGTCTTTCTGTTCGAGTTTCAACCGAATGTCAGACAATAAGGATTGTGGTAATGTCTAGCTGGGCTCCACTGCTCAAACATGCGAAGCCAAAATACCTCAGGATGGGAATATGACAGAACATATGTCAAGCAAAGATCCCCAAGCCTTGTCATCTTCCTCCAAATCTGACATGAACAAAAGTCGCTCAAGCTCGGCTCTCTCGAGACACAGACAAATTGCAAACCATTGTGTCTGGAAGTCAGTGTTTTGGATTTTTCAAAGAATCTCCACATCTCTGCAAAACCACTGCAGCCACAGGTGTTTTGTAAAACAGGCAACATTGCACAGAACAATCTGTTTCAAAGATCCACTTTCTATGAACGATTCCCCCCCCCCAAAAAAAAAAACAAAAACAAGGAGATACTCTCTTCGCGGAGGAGACTGCCTCAGATCTGAGGGTCCTTCCTGCCAGCAGAGTGCACTGAGATGGGTGTGGCCGCGTCTGAAGCGCATTCATGACGCAAACAGCGTGAAATACTCCAATTCCTTTGGCGAATTCAAACCCCAGACGAGACCACCATTCAAACCTGGTCGTGAGCTCCAATTCTCTCCACACGAGCGATGTTTCGCACTTTGACGAAATGTTTTTGCACCATGAAGAAACGTTTGCACGAACCAAATTCACCGGGTCTCGGAAACGGTTTTTGCAAAATGACATTTTCTTGCAAGACGTGGGGTTTCTTTCTGAGACTTCAGAGCAGCTACAGTTTTACAGTGGGTGTTTTCTGTTTTGCGCACTTTTTGTGCGAGCATCTTTTCGGTGATGGATGTTGGGCTAATTTTGGCGCAGATATGTTGGTAAACAAGCCCAGGAATTCAAACGGACAAAAGGAAGAAATGACAATGGGATGTGGGTGTACAAGCGAGATTCTGACAAAATGTACTCGTTTTGTGGAAGGAATCACACGACACGCACGCACAGTGCTACGTTTTGCTGGTTGCAACACGTTTCCCCACGCAACAGCGAGGTTTCAGTGTGGTTTGTAAGCACTGTCTTGAGGCAACAGCAAATGTCTCCAAAATCTGGAGAACAAAAGACAGAAGAGGCAAAACTTAATTTACAATGCACTCTGTTGTTCTCATGAACGCATGCCTGTAGGATCTCAACCACGTACAGTAAGTTCCACCTGTGTTCGATCTTTTCGCAAAGTCTTTCACGACAAACCATAATCCTCTTAGTGCCTGAGAGCACCAGGCATGCACAACCGCGCAAAAAGCCGCAATGTGGTGCGCAAGGTGAAAAGTCGTGTATTCGCGAGCCCCTCGCTGAAATGAACACCGACAAACATTCTGCGCCTCTAAATCACTCGATAAGACTGGGTCGTCACATAAACGTCTCTTTGATCGTGATATAATTTGTTGCTTCTGCTATTTTCACTTCATTGCAGAAGATGTATTGCCAATAAATTGCGACCAAATACCGCACTAAGTTTCACTTTGCGCAGATGTATTGTCCGTGTGATTATGTTAATTTCCAGCGATTACCATTGTGGATAAAGCGGCGTTTGACTTCCTCGTCCTATGCCGCAGCCTGCAGACTAAAAAGAGACCAGCTCGTGCACTGTGTGACTGCGTACTCGTGAGATCCACTGTGTCCAAACGGTGACACTTCGTTCGGATCAGGGATCCGCTTGCACTGGATGAAGAGCACCCTTGGTCTCACCCACTGTGTAAATTTCTTTCATCGACACTTGTTGAGCACTTTGGCCTGAAGAACACAAGCCCTCTGAGATGAAGAGACTCCTTGTTGTAGTTTGGAATTTGAAACTGCCCGTCTTTGTACAGACTGTTTTGGAAAACTAAATTGCGTGACAAATCTGGCAGAAAATCTTCTGTGAGATTCCATCTGTTGGACGACGCCATCATAAAAGGACCGGTGTCAATTCTTCCACCAGGAGCAAAAGCCGAGCACGCAAAGAATGTGACTTTTGAGCCTCCTCACATAAATTTTGGCGAGTGTTGACGAGAAAGGATAAAGTGCACTCAGAAGATCCACAGGTGGTTGGCACTGCGCGTGATGTTATGCCTCACAGGCCTTGGTGCTTTTGGCGCGGTCCTGCAGCATTGATGGTTTTGCCTCGGGAGCGAGGCCACCTGGGTAGGTCCTCCTCTCCCCAGAAGGACGTGGTTCCTGAGAGGGTACGCGCCACTCCTCGCTCCTGCAGGACCGGGTCTCCGTCCAGGGGTTGTCCCGCTCTCCTCTCTAGGGGGCATTTGGTCCCCTGGCCAGGGTCGCCCCACTCCCCGCCCCTGAAGGGATTGGTCCCCACCTGGGCACGCCCTGCCTCCAACCTGGGAGGACCTGAACCCCACCCGGTGTTGCGCCGCTTCCCTCTCCAGGACCTGTTTCCCGGCAGTGTAGCCCGGTGGGGTCACACCACTCCCCCATCCGGGAACTTCTGTTTCACGATGATTCCGATTCGCAACAAAGAACGACACCAGAACTCAGTGTAATTTTTATTCTGCTTTAATTTCAAAGAGTAAATGATTTTACATGACTTTTAGCTGTTTTTTGTCATATTCACATTATTATGCTCAGTTTGTACTCATTCCATGCCTGTGTATCATTGCAAGCTCTCTATGTTACATGTTTGACTTACTCTTGTCATAAAATCAACTGATTGGTATGAATAGCTGGACCCTGTCATGTTAAAATACATGTCATGATAATAAAATATGAAGTCGTAAGCCTACCGAGGTACGTAATTACACTATTTGGAAATGCTCGATTAAGTAAGATTTCTGCAATGTAGTAGAGTAGCGAGTGATTTGGGCAACTGTTTCCACAATATACACCGTTACAACATCAAGTTTTTCTGTACCCTGGCAACCACTCAATGCTTGTTGTAACCAGTTCGACACGTTCCGATGGAAGGAACCGACACATTCTTGTTCAGGTACTCTCAAGATGGCACGTTTCCATTGGCTACCAAAATATCAGCGTTTTGAGAAATTGGTGGATAACCCTGTAGAATTACCCTCAAGGTGGAAATTTCTTTTGAAATTTTGTCTTTTGGGGGGATGATGATGATACAGAAAACTAGAATCTAATGAATTTTGGAATCGTGAATTGTTTCCTCCATTTTCTTTGCAGAATTCCTCGTGGAAAGGATCTCAAAAGGAGCCGCGCCGTCGGCTGCGCGGGAGACGCCGTCGGGGCCGCGGCCGCCATCTTGAACACTTCTTGGGGAAGGTTGCCACGGGAACCAAGACCACTTCACCAGGAAAGAAGGTAAGTCTCATGATTTCGTTTTTGGGACAACAATTACGTCAGTTACAATACCAGTTGGTTTGCACGAGAATCAACAGAACTTCACAAAACACCACGACTATCCACACAATTTAAGAACAATTAAATGATCTCTTCTTCATTTTATATGTAATAACAGAATAATTTATAAGATAGAAGTATGTCTCTTTCTGTGAAAATATGATCTTACAAAAATAGATCTTTGTATCAAAATTTTTTACAAAAATGGTCTGGTGATTTACAGACTATCCACCAAGTTGATTAAAAATGGTAGTTGCCAACACACATAGTGTATCTCAGTCTTTTTTGGTTGGAAACAGTTGCGATGCAAATTAGAGTGGAAACGTCGTAAGTCTGAGGTGAATTTATGTTCCGTACATGCGGCGTTCAGGTTGACCGTATCAACTACAGGCTTGTAAGCTAGCTGTACAAATTACAAGTAATATGTCGTCTATTTGAGCATCTCCTTAGATCCTTTCAACTGCAATTAGAATAATAATTATACAATAATATGTAGAGTTCTTAGCCTAGAACCTATACGCTAAGATTACTAACGCTATGACTAGTTGTAAAGATTTTCGCATTTGAGCATGAAAGTTGTTTCGTTTCCCTGGCACCGTTTTAATAATTCTGGTTTCACCTCCTCAACAAGTGCTTTTTTACGACACGGTTACACGAGAAAGATTTTTTTCTCGAACGATCAAAATCTAAACTTGTGTTGACATCGGACATGATGACACCATTAGCACTTTTCAGTATCCTTGTCTGGTCAAAAACACTGCACACCAACAGGCCATAAAAACACCTTGTAACAGGGACTAGATTCTTCGCCACCTTTCAATTAAAAAGTAACCAAGTAAAAGGTTGCCGTGAGGAACACAAAAACTCACTCAAATGAACACAACATGTAATATCAACTGGTGTTTGCAAACTGAAGCCGGTAAAGCTTGAAAGTATGTACATGTAAGTTTGTCAAAATCGTAAAAGAGATCAACTGAGATTTGAGCCCCCCACCACAACGACAACGCAGGTGTCCGAACTGACTGTGGTGCGACTGACTTGGACGCACGCCAGTCGCTATGCACGAGATTTTCTGCCACAAACTGTTGCGATAAAAACAGAAACATTTCCAAAAATGAGTTTTTTTTGTTCTTTTCAAAAGGCAGGTTGAGATAAAAGAGGAAAAAACATTCAGAATTTTGTACTTCTGGCAACTGAAACCTGCAAGATCCTCTTGGTTTAATTTGCAGAAAAAAACGAAGCACTCAATTTTGGAGAATTTTAGGAGGATAGGAATGGTTCCCAGGCGTCAGGAAAGGGGTTTGAGATTCGCAACAAAATCCTTCATGCAGGGTGTTCGACATTTTCTTCCAAGCTGTTTCCGTCAAATGGAGGGATCGAGATTTGCAACATCGTCATCTACTGTCTCCAGAGCGTCACAACACCAAGGTCAACATCCATTGCAATATTGCACATCTCTCCTAATGTTGAAGATATCAAACAATAAAAATACGAGCTTGATAATACTGTATGTTGCAATGGTAACAACAAAACAACTTTCATGCTCCAACACTTTCCCAAGTAAAACCTACACGTTTGTATGTGGTTTTCAATCCTACATTGTTTTTAGCTGAATAGATAAATACTATGTTACAATTGTGCTTTTTGGTTGCTATGCTAAATTTTTTTTGTGAAATTCTGTGTGCGGTTTGTATTTATAAATATGCAATTGAAGGGTAAATAATGAAAAAGTAAGTGTTGAAAATATTCCGATCGGAATAACAACATGTCCATATTTCGACGTCCATATTCCAGTGGCATTAAAAGGTCATAGTCCACGTTCAAAACCCGAATAACTTAAGGCTTATCATTATAATACATAGCTTTGCTATAACAAAACGTCTTCCTTCAAATAAATACGAAGTATTGTACATGCCCAATTACACATTTGTAGTTACAAAGGTTCATAATAAATAAAACCACCATTTTTTTACAGCGCATTCTTTCCGTACAAACGAGCGAGCGGAGTGGAGGAGAAAGTGACTCAACGGTGTAACATTTGTAACAACCTGACACGGAACTGTCCAACTGGTGACACACAAATTCAGTTTCGAGCCAAACTCGTCTGACATTGGGTAGAAAACGAAGCTGAATGTAGCGAAGCTTGGAATGGAATGAAGTACAAAGCTGTTGGTGTTGCGTTTTCAAAATGTCGCGGACCCATGCAATAAGAACCGAGGGAACTGCATGACCAACGCCCATCATGTCACAGTAGTCGGTCGGTCGGTACACCACCTAGTCTTGAAAGCTAGTTTTGGCCACAGCAATGTTTTTTTAAAAATCGTATGAAATGTAAAAAAAAATAAAAAGGAGAAACATATTTGTTTACAAATCGTACCACGCTCACATTTTTTCCTTTTGATGCTAGGTTGGAATGTACACTTCTTTGATTTCCAAATGACACTGATCTATAAATACATTTAAGTACCATGATGGGGGTGACACGAATTTTTCCAAATACAACATTTACCTGCAGGAATTATTATAGTAGTCTTTCATTTTATATTTCAGTACAAAAATCAATCTCATTTTGCTAAGTGGCACTTGTCAATGGTCTTATGTTGGAATACCGTAATCTATGAAGAAATAACATCATGGATCGATCGAACACCACCAGGTTACAGATCGGGCAAGAACCTAGGGTCCAGGGACCAGCGCTGTATCATCTTAAAATCAAAGTGGAATGATATGAAAAACTTAAAAAGGAACAACTGGAATGCTGAAACTGTCAATGAGAATTCCGCACAACCGTTTTGACTTAGCAATTTTACAACCTCACAGTTTGTTTCTCAAGGTTTGTCAACAGGAATGATGTCATGGTAGCATTTTCTGTCAATGCAGATTTTCTCTTGGAGAAAACCAGTTCCATCGGTGGAGAGAAGTTTTGGCATTGGTCAGTAATAAATATATATCATCAACATTTGTTGGCCTCTATACATCATGGCGGCCTGCTTGAGTTGCAATTCATACACAATTGTTGATCAGATATTTTCTGGATGAAAGCAAGACGCAACACACCACCCGCCCTCCCGCGCAGCTCCTTCAACTGAACAACCAGTGTAACAAAGTACTCATGTAACAACTGGTAAGATTAACAATATCGGTATTAACACCTATGGATGAGTGACTGACTGGTTTTGACAACACTGTTACCAGGACAATCAATTGTTGATCACCAGGCAACGTTTCTACCCATTTATTTTATCACAAGTTGCCTGACGTCACAGCACAGAGGTACAAATACGTCACCATAGTTACTGCTGTGACCCCCGTCTTCAGCCACACACAGCTGCCCACGACTGATAACAACTCGTAGAGAACCTCATGTCACACTAATTTAGATCAAGAAGAATTCAACGATTTTAAAAACTTGAATGTGGTGAAACAAAGGAATCCATCAAACCCTCAGGAGCCCGCAGAGAACAGGGACACGTTGCGTCTCACTGTACAGAGAAAAACTTTCATCCATTTCTCAAAGTACTGCATCATATATCTGTATAAATTACCTATTTCATGAGTCAAGAAATATACATCATTATGTATCAGGTGTATATCAGTTGCTTAAATATAACGTATGCAACTATTTTAATCTAATTTGTCATTCTACTTTTCAACAATGCTAAAGCTAGGTGTTCAGGGAAATAATTTGTCTCTAACAAAACTATCCTTATTTCGTAGTTTCGTAGTCATAATATACTCGAGATACAAAAGATATGTCGGCGAGGATGTGACCTTCGGTGGGAGGCGTCCGTCCAAAGTTTCACCATCAGGTTGAGAGGCTACAAGCTGCACGAGCGTCTGGGTCTACATCCTTCGGTGCGAAGCCAATTCAAGTCAGAGAGAACAGGCAGGCTCAGGATATTCTCAGTGTACAAGAGTGATGACGGAAAAGCACATCGCGTGATACTGACTGAATTTTCTGGAGAAAATTTTTCCTTTTTCAGTTGTCAAAAAAACTTTGGTGCGTCAGGTGCTTGGTGTGGTTGTGTGAAGATTTTTTTGAAAAAATTGAGGCAACCATCTGCTTCCTTGCTTCCTTCCCCCTCGGTTCAGATCACTTGTAACAATGCCAGCTCCCATCGTGCTTCCTCATCAGTAGAGACTTCTTCATCCGAGCGTCTGCACGTCCAGCCAAGTGTCGCAGATCCAGAATCAGGAGCTTGTCCACCAGTGCGAAGCAGATGAGAAACCTGCAGAGAAAAAACACGCACGTCACTTGTGGGGGAGACATCTGTCATGCATGGGGAACGTTGTTCTTCCTGTCACTTCTCTCTGAATGCGCAACTGTCCCAAGGGAACAAGAGGAGTACGGTTCTGCATGCTCCTTGGTTTGAGCCAAAGGTTCTTGGGCCTCGTTCATCCTCTGTCTCTGAGACATTAAAACAAGACCAGGACCTTTCCCAACAACACCAAACCCAAGTTCCAGAACAACCTCTTTTCAACAGCAAGTTTTACAGACGTCCTAATCACAGTGTTTCCAAGGGTCCGAACACAGGCACCGAACATCAAAAATCATCTTGCTGCTATTGAGAAAATATCTTCACAGAACAACACTTCCAAAATTGTTCTTATTCCAGTAAATACAAGTGTTGAGGACATCTTCAGTTGCCATGGTTACTACACACGGTCAAACTGTGATTGACAATGGTACAAAAACACGCTGAACATGGAAACCACTCCTCTAAAAGAGATTCAGATTCTCATGAATGGCTCATCGTTTTGTCATTGATGCAAAACCAAAGGATCCATGGAATGCGAAGCAGACTGATCACCACATACAAAGCCTGTTTCAATCTACCAGCCACGACAGCGAAGTACGTCAGAGGTACAGGCCTGCTGCTGCAGCAAAGGATGTGTGTGATTCCTTTGAAAACGTTCGGACAGCTTTGCATCAAAGACATACATCATCGTACAAATGGATCAGTCAGTCAGTCAGTCAGTCAGTATGAAAACCTCTACACGCACGTCGTACACACAAGAAATTGCTTGAAAAAATTAACATCTGCGTGTTGTTCGTCAGGGATTCATGAGTCCTTGCCCCCAAAACTTTCCATTCTACAAAGTACACTGGACCAACCCATGCAATATCAATAAAATCGGCTCCACACGAGGTTCGTTGCGTGACTCGCGAAGTGCCATCTGTTGTCTTCACACACTTGCTTATTTGTAGTGAAATACGAACAAAGTTTTTGTGGAAAAGACAAGAGAGTCTTAGTTGTTGTTGGTTTTTTTCTTCCTCAGGTACGGACGGACGGACGGGCGTTGCAGTTGTTCGAAGCAAAAAATGGAACGTAAAATCCACAAGAATGAAGCAGACAATAATGTTACGTCACTCGTTGTAAAGACCAACGGCTATTGAAAGACACGCCGAGGACAACACCCCATCGAGGGACTTACTGAGCAGGACCAGGCGGTCCCAGTGACACGGGCGAGGCTCTGTTCGCGGGCCCACTACTGTAGCCTACTATGCAGGGCACTTGCTTTGCATCCATGGGCAGAGTAGTAGTAAGGTGCAGAGAAGAGTGCATGGGAAAGAAATATGGGGAACAAGATGCAATTTCATGTCAAGTTTCAATGATGAAGAGAAGTTTCAGCAGGTGAACCATGGTCAATAATGGTGTCACTGCAGCATCTGTTGTTGCAGGTCAGTCACACTCTAAAAACTAAGCTGCAAGCTCCTTCCTCGGCTCGCTCGCCTGTTGGTCACTGAGTAGGATAACTGACCCAAACACTTGTTCGCTTTTCTCTCTGTGCTTTTCAGGTATCAATCATCCTACCCGCGATCAGATGATGTGCAAAAATTGTGTTTTTAAAATAAATGCAGCAAATGAGCAAGTAAAATATAAAATGTTACAGAAAACTCAACAGGTGCTCTTTGTTGGAATGGCGTTGTGTTGGAGAAATTTTCATGCAAGATAAACTTGTTAAATGAGAGGAGAGGCTTTGCATGCAGGAGTAGCGAGTGGAGTGGAGTGCACAGGTTCTTCTGCAGGTCTTTGCACTTGAAACCAGAAATGGCGAAGAGATCCGAACAGCTTGGAGCGTGGACTGTGGCACAAGGCGGTGTGTGAGTGTCACTTCCCCTTGACTTCATACAGCCTGAAAACTGATGCGCTCTGTGGATCTACCATCAGTTTCCTGTTTGCATGGCATGGTCGGGTCTCATCATCTAAATAGCACATGGAGATCAAAAAGTAAAGTTCGGAGTGGTGAAAAAAGGGGAATGGTAATGGATAGTCACCAGTAATAAGCCTTGTGAGTGTTTGTGGCAGCTGCGGCTCCATCAGTAGGGCCGGTTGGCATCCTTGGGCCTCTTGAGCTGCACCTTGAGACGCTTCATGCCGATCTGGAACCCGTTCATGGCCTGGATCGCAGCCTGCGCAGATGCTGGGTTGTCAAAACTCACAAACCCTGCAAAAAAGGTAAAACACGCAAGCGTCAGCGCGAGCCTTCAGCAACAAATCTGCGCAGATTTGCAACTAACTCACTTTATGTTGGAGACATCTACTGTTACCCAAATAAGGTGATGTTGGTAGACACACACATCAGATGTCAGCAGGCTTCCCAGTGAAGAAGGAAGGCTCCCAATTTTTCAAAGCTGTTATTTGCCAAAGAATGTGGAGCAGGCAGAATAATGATGACTTGCAAGGTTGTCGCTGTCTCTGTCTCTCTCTCACTCACCAAAGCACTTGCTCTGACTGGTGGCGCGGTCCACGTAGACCTTGGCACTGATGACGTTGCCAAACGGCATGAACATCTGAGCGAGCTCGGCATCACCGAACTCTTGTGGCAAGTGGTAGATGAACAAGTTGCAACCTTCAGGTCCTGCAACAAAACAATTGATCTGATTGTAGACAAGAAGCCTTGACCTGGTAAAAGAAGAAAACCGCAGCATTGTGGTTTGTGCGAAACTGACTTCATCCAAGAAACTACAGCCCAATTTGGTAAACGTGAACGGTACACTGCAGTGTGAATTCGTGTGAACACACAATCTGTTTGAAAAATATGTACTACACCAAGGTGTCAAAACGTTGCGTTTCACTCACATAGATGTTTCAGAAGTACATTGATTGTTCTTTTTTTCAGCAATTGTAATGAGTACGAAGCGTTTCTACGGAAAGTCAGAGAGAACAAGCATGCAAGTACATGTACCTCTTCTGTCTTCTGTTAGAGACACACGGCATGCAAGTTTTCAAAATAAAAATAGACAATGGTTAGACACAAAACATTTCTCTACTGAAAGCAACATTGTTACACAAAGCAAAATCATGACACCTAATATGACATGTCCGTGTCCCAGAGACGTGTCACGACCTTAAACATGTAAACATCATGTGGACGCAGGAGAACGTATACTCATCCAGAGACAAGAACTTGTTGTTTCGACTTGTAGAGAAGAGGTTTAAAATCAGTACACACAGTCTAACAGACGACGCAATTCAGTCACACATTCAATTTGGAAGGTAATTTTCGTCGAGCAATAAACTGATTCCGTTCAATCTTCTCAGATCCAGCATTTTATAAGGTTCATTATAATTTGTAATTTGTTTCGGGATTGTAAAACAGGCCTGCAAGCTCAAAAGCTGACACTGAAGTGTGCTTCTGTGGCATCCTTACAGCCTGATCAAGACAAGGTGCTCACGTCCACTGAAATCTATGCAAGCCTGAAATCTCCCTCAAGGGTATGCTGCGACCAAGGCAATACAATTAGAGCGGCTCTTGTCACAATACAGCAGCCGTTCTCTCCCCCCGCTCTGGAGCAGGGGCGTGGGGACACGGCTCGAATACGAGATGCGACACTCCGAGCGCTGCCGCTGCCACTGCCGCCCGCTCCACAGCGGCTACCCCCGCCACGCCCCGCCCCGCCCCGCTCCGAGCCGAGCAGAACCCAAAGTCCTTTTGGGATCTCCATCTGCTTTCCATCGTCAAGGAACTATTTGCTTACACCTCAGTATGTAGGGTCGACAAACATTGTCTTAGTCCACCGCTACATGGTCGCAATCCCAGAGATGGACGTTAAATCAATACCACTAATAGCAATGTGCAATTTCCTTGCCCCTTCCTACCAAATCATGTGCCTGCCACGTCGTGTTCATTTAGTACTGCAGGCTATGCACTGCATATTTGTTGCACTAAATCGAGCCCTTATGGCTACAGTCCAATGATTAATGTGGGACATAAATCCTGCCAAGTGACGAGAAGAAACCTCAGCTTGATGCTTATTTCGAGGTGAAGATGTTGCCTTCCTAGCGACAACGCCGGACTTTTATGGTCGCCGTGTCAGCTATTTACATCATTTAACAATGGAGCTCTCTCGAGATTAGGCGAAAACGCTCATCATTGTGGGTTGCCATGGTGATAAAGAATTGGTAAATCGCAACCCTAATAGTGTTTGATGGGTCACCTAATCATAAGTGACAATATATGCGGATTTTGAGCCTCAATGGACCAACACATTTCAACTGATCATCACGACGTATTGGACCAAACAGACGTCGTTACGACGACCGACCACGTTGGTGTGCTGTTTTGATCACAGCTAGGAGGAGGTACTTTGCCACGACGAGTATTTGTGCAGGGGGGGCACTTTGCCTCGAGGGGCATTTTGCCACTCCAACAACGTCAGCCGTTTCTCTGGGTCTCGTGTGTGAGAAACATGCTTCGAGAACTGAAAATGTTTGAAATGAACGAAAATGACACGTCCAGGTCACCTCGTGAGTGAGTCATCCCACTAATGAGCACCGTATCACCGATCACCCTCAAGATCATGGAATTTCGCCTCTCAAGGCTTTTCTTCTGCAGGAAGAGGATCTTACTACAGTCTATGGGAAGTCAGAGTCAAAGGCAACAACTTCTATGCATGAAGATGTGTATGTATAGTCAGTAAAAACACCAGATTCGAAAAGATACATGTAAATATAGACAATCATTGTGCAAAATATTGCTAACTTAAAGCTTTGGTGCAAAGATTTAAGACATTATAGGAATAAAATATAATGTCTCCTACCTTTTAATATTAGCTCTAAAACAGGGCCACAATAGACAAATTTATTAGTCTGTGTATCAAAGACCGACAGAACAGAATGGCAAAATTTTCAGAGAACGGAACATTGGGCGTTTGTTTGTTGTGTTCACCCTTCCGTCTGAGAAAGAAAGGATGTGATTTGTCTGACGCTGTCACTTTTGTGTCAACGGAGGTGCGCCAAAAACAGATGATCTGCGCTTGTTTTCACAGCCTGATTGGAAAATATTTCTCGGCCCGGAGAAAAAGCCGGAGCTGCTCGCTCAACGTGCGCAATGCCATCAGGAAAAATGCCTGTTGCCATGATGGTGCAGAGTTGTGTTTTGTTGGTCAGATTATGCATATTTTTTATTGCAAATGCAAGGCCAAATTGATTCATTTGGAACTCAATGAATACTCCACACGAGATAAATAACGGATCCAATTTTAAATGGAAGTCTGTGATTGTCTGGAATCCATTACAATCGTATGAATTTGTCAATTTCGTGACAAACACAACCAAATCTTGTTGGCAAAATCATGTTCTTGAGGCGTCATGTCTTGTGAGAAAAAAAAAAAGTTGCGCAGAATTTGGTGAGATTAGTTGGTGGTGGTGCCCTGAACATCCGCTGTATTCTTGGTGTCGGAATTTGATACGGTTCTGAATTTTGTCGTTTCCACATTTTCTTTTCCTTGTCTGGCTTTTTCTTTTTGCACTTCCCTTTGACTTGAGTCATTTTCCTTCTCCACATGTATCTGCAGGTTTTTTTTGCTTGGTGACATTCGAGGAAGATGGATGGATCTGCTGTATACTTGGAGTATACTGCGTCACAAAGGAGAGGGAGCACTGGAAGCGGCATTTCAATCAACACAGTAGTAGTAGCGAGAGGCGTTTCAGTCGTTAGTCGTTGGTGTTGTCAAACTTCTAGGTGTGTTGTGCCCAAAAGGAACTCACCGTTATTTACAACTTTCAATTCAAGAATAATCGAGTACAAAGAAAAATACAATGTTTGTACTAATAATGCACAATACAACAGCACTGCGTCATCTCACTGCACTGTCACAAACCACCCAATCCTGCCATGCTCGGAGAAAGGACATCGCAAATAAAACACAAGGCTAAAGTCGGTGTTTCAAAGTTCAACCAACCTATGATCTTAGTTTCAACTCCAGTGACTATTTGGTCCAGGGAAAGAAAAATTGCGAAAAATGAATTTTAACTTTTGATGTAGATTTGTATTTGAAATGCGAAAATTGATGTACCTCTTCTTCGTAAGTTTGAACTCCACAATCGTTACAACTAAAATTACTTTCAATTGTTCATTTTTTTTTCAACACAATAAACCAGCTGGAAACAGGTGATAAAGCGAAGTGATCAAGAGGTACTGTTCTTTGTCATTGTAGTTCCGATATGAAACATGTAATGCACCAAAACCAAACAATACACATTTTCAATGATCTGTGAATAAAAAAGTCAAGACTTGGACCAAACAACATCATTCAAGGAGTGATGAAAACACGTGGAAAACTCGGGGAATGGAATGAAATGATTGGTTGACACTCAGGATGAGTCGTGTTCGCTGGTTGGCTAGGATTGGTTGAGATGTGAAGCAGCACAGTTGTTGACGTCAGAAAAACTCCGACGCCACCGCTCGACGGCGATGTTCAGCATCGGCCGCCAGCAGTGTGAGTCAGTCCAAGCGCGATCACCAGATATGAATATTGTAAGAAGGGGTTGATGATATTTACCTTTCAACTCACCTTCCTTCTGCCCAGTGGGCAAGAGGGTGGCGTGCTGCGCTAGAGCCTGTTGGAATTGCCCATAGGCAGCGGGATAAGCAGCTGAAAGCACAAGTTACATCCGTGATGCAACAAATAATACACACAGTCAACACTCAGCTACACGTGTTTACAAATATGAATAAATGTACCAACATCAAGAAATTCTATGGAGATATGTACGCAAATATATATCTAACAACACGTAAGAACTGCAACACATTGAGGAGGCCTCAGATAACACAGGAAACAGCTTGGTTTTTCTCTACGCCATGTTCTCTCCTGGTCACATTCTCTCGGTTGACCACCAGTTGCTGCTGCTTCTGTTCTTTTTCGTGTCTTTTTGTAGACAGTGTTCTGTACACGTGTGTTTGTTGAATAGGTGTGCGAGACGTACCAATGCCCGCGGCAAACTGCTGGACTCCTGAGTAGCTCTGCTGGAGGGGGTCCCCATTGGCCACCTGGGCAGCTGGAATCATACCCACACATGCGCGTCACAGTCATTGGCAGGAACCACGCACAAACGCTTCAAAGATGTCCGCTTTTTTTTTTGGTGAAAAAAAAATGCAGCCACAGTATTTGGTGCAATGATATCGTGAAGCAGAAGCTGGCAAAGCGTAGATTCGCAGATAAAATAAAATGGTTTGTGCGGCTGACTGGAGTTTCTGTGGAAGTGGTGTGCTGGTGGAGGCTGACGGATAAGTCTTATCAGTCATTCACTTCTTGTGTGTATGCGGGTCTGGAAATGTAATCTCGTTTTCTAGATCTAGCTCGGCATGTTCCTCTAACTGAAAATCCATAGAATTTTAAATGATGAAAAGTGAGAGCAAAAAGGCAAAAATGAAACTAAAGTGTCTGTGGAAATTGTTCTTTTTGTTTTTCAGAAAAAAGAAAGTTGTTGGCGTTTTTGCAGCTGGCGCAACTAATGGTCAGTTGAGAACGGAACGGATGCATTTCATTTACAACCAAGCGAGGAGGTGAACAAGCAGTTGAAAGAGAGAAAGAGGAAAGGAAAACTGAACTAAACTACTGTCGAAAGTCTGTTTTTCCATGCAGATAGCTACACAACATTCACCAGTTAATTTGTTGGTGTATGTTGAGAGGTCGTCGACTGCAACACCAGAAATGTACGGCAAAACTGACACAAAAGTAGACCTGCAATGTTCTGTTCAGAAGGGCCAGAGTCCTGTTTGGGTTTTTGTACATTTACACACAAAGGAGCCCCACCTAGTAGGTTAGCGTTAATGGCTGCAGGTCATGAAACATGCATTAGGGGAGGAAATTAGAAGTAACATTTAACGAGGCACTGGGAAAGCTGTTACCATTGTCAACTGATGCTAATCACGCATACGACCAGCCCAGCCTAACCAGCACCTCTTACCAACCAAGACAACACACACGGAAAACACTGACCACCGGACACAAGACTCTTCCATGAGTATCCGAGAGCAAAAACACACTGATTCTTTTGGATCGTTGTGTTCAGATTCGCTCGAGTCTTGGGTCATGGGCAGTATTGGGCATGTGGAGACGAGTGGAGGATGGGAGAGAGAGAACGCTTACACGTGAGGATGGGTATTGGCGACTCCGCCGACATGGCCGGGTACTGAACGCCGTTGTAAACCTCGGCCGCCGCCTGCCCGTTGGGCTGTGGCACTGGGAATGTAGTCATGGTCGGGGACAGCACAGCAGGCGCAGCCCCGTTGATCGCCGTGGTTCCAGCAGCTGCGAGAGAAAAAGCCCGAAAAAACAAAATCTTTAAAAGACATGTATCGCTGGCACAAACACCGCCATTAATTGACACTGATTTAGATGGCGCTGTCACTTTCGTATGATGTAACAAAGAAGCTGAAAATGATTCCTTGTGAAATAATGGGGCTCTTTATGAAAGTGCTTCGGAGCATCGCACCTGTGCTCAAGTGGAAGAAATGTACAACAGCTTTTGTGAGGCCTCCTTCCACACAGTGTTGGGTGCCATATGTTTCCATCCACCCCTAGCTGTCTCATTGCGTTCATTTGTTTCTAACAGGTAGAAGTTTTCTACCGGAGCGCTTCTTGCAAGCTGCATGACACGCGGCGAGAAGATATCTTTTTGTCAAGGGTTTTTGCTTTGTGCGCTGCGTCTAAAAAAGATGTACCTGTCTACCTTTGTTTTGTCTCTTTGAAATCGACGTTCATATTTAATGGATCTGCATGCGGTTCCACAAATGCATCGAACGTAGCAAATGCCAACTTTCCCACACAAGCGAATTGGATTTCAGCATTACTTTGGCAGCTGCCATTGCAGTTCCCTTCTTAGTGGGAAGAAGTAGACCGTGCTGCGTAACAGACTGCTGCACGAGTGAGAAATATGGGTTTCGTGGCAGAAACAGATTTGGTCTGGAAAATGAGAAAGAGAGGCTCAACCAAGACGCCAAAACAAGTTTTCACCATGAAGGCTCCACACACTTGAACCAACAGAGCTGGTTAGTTCTGCCTCGAAAATATTTATGTGGATCAAATCTCTTTGTGGATCTGACTATTGTCGCCAGTTTTGACGCGATGTCGACACCGGATGTCACCGGTGCCTCAGACTCCGTGCAGCGCAGCTGCAGTCATGGCTGCTGTTTGTTTTCTTTGTAACGAAGATGGCACTTTATGTTTTCGCCATAATGGAAGGGTGTGTCTCTTCCTTTGTGCTGCAGATTTTACCTGTGTTTGTGTCGCACAGGGTATTAGAACTTCTGACGTTCTGTGAAAACCCAAGCCCGCGCTGTGTGCAGAGACAAAGAAACGAGGCGCTCTCGCTCCACGCATTTAAGAGACAAATGAAGGGAACAGGGAACCATTATGGATGGAAGGGAACCCAAATTAATAATTATGTCATCTTCACCAGGGAAAAAGACAATCTATCAAGCCAGAAAGACAAGGTTGAATCAATATGATTGGCCTTGTGAAGTATAATCACGCCATGTCACTGGTTGAAAAGTGAGCGTCGTGTTAAGCTGAACTGGTAACATTCTAGTCTTGATATATTTCGTCTCCAAGTGCAGGTTGCTTTGACTAGACCCAGGCACGAGTAATGTTGCTTTGGTTGAAACAGATGGCTCTTTTCTTCGTCATACCTTGATTGCCTTTTTTTGCGGAAAAGCGGAACCCCCTCTCCCCTGCATTCCCCTTGATTAACTGTAAAATATGGCGGGGTTCAAAGATCCAAGTCTCTCTGATTAAAGGAAGCAATAGATTGAGAGACATATATTTTCAGGAGACTGTCTTGCGGCAGAGGAGGCGTGGGACTTCAAAGGCGCAACAGGGCGTGGTCAAGGCAACCGGTGGCACGCTACGTTGCTAGGTTGCTATGGTGTCTGCGGCCCCTGCGCCACCGCCGCGGCGCGGCACTGGGAGGGGAACAGGTGGACTCTTCCTTGGAATTGCTCCATCTAATCGCTGCCGATGCGAGCTCCTTTGTGATGAATTATAAATCTCAACCCGAAACCTTCTGTGGTAAATATTAGCAGCGTAATAGAAATGGGAACTGACAGCACGAGGACAGGAGAGGAGATGTCACTGCTGGGCAAACCAGTCCGCACTTGTAACATCTCCGCGATGTTAAATTATGCATGGATCTAAAGCCTGTCCGAGAACAAGTCATAAAAGAAACGTTAACAGTCCTTATGTCACTTTTACTTTCCTCCTACTCGTCTCTGTGACACATTGCAGTCTTGAAGCCCGGAAACCCGAGGAGCCCAAGAGACGAGTCTTATTTATCAAGCCCCAAATCTGCGACCTGCAAAATGCGCCTTGTGAGCGAAAATAAGGGTCTTGGCGTGCGCCGCACTAAAAGGCCCTTCAAGGGATCTTGAGACATGCCCCCAGTTTCGGCAGCTGGTAGACATCATTGAGGCGGGTATAAAAAGGATTTTACATGGAAATGGAGGCCAATATGTGTTCCCTTCCAAAGACCTTCGGCCAGTAAAGACGGCTTAGCCAAGTCAAACAAACCACTCATTTGTATGCAGTCCAGGATGGAAAGATTTGAACTTCATTAAGGGTGGCAAGACTTTTTCAATATTAGATCGTAAATATTGATACGGACTAATTCGCAGTTTTTTTCCACTTTCCTGGAGTAACAGACTTGTGTTGGAATACATTAAAGTTGAACTGCTAATTGGAAGCGGACGAATGCACGACACAGGACCACGCAGTGTCCAAGAAAGATCAAGTTTGTTCCAGCACTTGACCCAAAATCTCGTGGTTCGAATGAGAGCCGCGTCACACAGTGCATGTGTGCCTTCCCACATCACTTCGCCAGGAAGTTCATTCAGCGCGAATGAAATAAAACTTCCATATGCTGCTGCCATTGCCATTGCCGACTCCCTCGCATGCACGGTTATTGCAGGGGCAATGGCACCGTCTGTACACTTGATGGCAGCTGCCAGACGCGAGAATGGCTTCGTTTCACAACGCTGTTGTCGCCGCGGCGGTGGTTAGTTGCAGAAAGGATGAAGACTTTTCCACACAACGGAGATTACTATTGCGCAGTTGACAGAAAATGACTGTCACGCATGTTATGCATTTCACATTCCGAGTGAAGGAATATTTTCCAACAACGCTCGAACGTTTGATGGAAGTTTTGTCTCCCAAGCTCAGATAAAAACAAAACAAAAACACTCTCTTTCACAAAATCTTGTTTCTTGAGAGTACAAGAAACAGAAACACTGTTCGCCTGTCCCCAAACAATCTGAGATTTTTGAGAAGCACGAGGAGAGAGAAACGCTGTGTCACCTGTGGTGGTGGGAGTGATGGCAGCAGACGTGAGACCATTAGGCACGAGCGCACCGGTCTGGTGCATCTGGGCGGCGAGCGCCGTCATCGGGTTGATGTAGGCGCCGCCCTGCGCCGCCGCAGCAGCCATCAACGCCGCTTGTTGCTGCATCGCCTGGAAAAGGTGCAGGATTACTGTTGGCAAGGACTGCGCATGCGCTACATGCTCACGCGCGTGCGCGTGCAGAAAAAGATGAGATTCAAGACGAAAGGTGACAAGGAAACAAGAGAGTGCAGCAGAAGAAAAGTTGAAATACGAGATCCAATTGAAGAAAGGTTGGAATGAAATGTGGGGTCAGACAGACACAGACAATACATACAGGCAGACACAAACTGTCAAGTTGAGCTACAACTGTTCATTTTTTGTCCTTTTGTGCGCACACAGCTCAGATCACGAGCCATTTGCATTGATCGCACAGGTGTTGAGATCATGTGGACCTGAGCCATGCAGAAGAACCACAAGAGGACTGTGCGGGCTGCAGTGCTGACAGAAAACTAACATTTGACAAAGAACATTTTGATTCGTAGAGAAACACAAAACAACAAGAACAACTACAAGCGGAGCCACCTGCGTGTGTCATCCGTGGTGACAATAGCGAACACAACAACGAAACGTCGGTTTCCAGAGCAACGTTCGATTGAAAAAAAAAATACCCATTTTGCAAAGACGCAAGCTGCTGCACAGAAAATAAACACAGCTATCTCCAAACAACGCTATGCATGCTCGGCGGTTTAGTTTTCACGCATTTCTCATGCAGCTTTGTCCAGAGTAAATACGCCAAAATTGATGGAGACTAATGTCGTACATAATTCACCGCACAACCCGTCTCTATGTTTGCTAATGTAATGCTTTTAAAGGGAAAAAGTATCAGCTAGATCTAAGGTAATTCTGTGATGGATGGTGCACGCGTAAGATACAGCATTAGGCGAACAGGTAGATCAGCTTTTGAAGTAGTCACGCTCGCAATCGCCGGCATCTCGTAACTGATCGCGTTGTGATTGCGCTGCGAGGCGGAAGTGAGTTCAGCCGTCGTTTGTTTGCGTTCACGGCGACGCACGACGGTCGCGATGCCGCACGCATCACGTGACGCACCACGTGACGCACCACGTGAGTCAGAGCGAGAAGCCGCGAGGCGCACAAGGCCACGACACAACTGCTGCTCCGGTTCGGCTGATTAAAACTCACTTTGAAAGCAAGCTGGGCTAATCAGTCAGCGAGAGGACATGCCTTTTTGTGGGGCATCTCTATATCCAGCCTCCCTGGCTTTACCTTCCGCCAACAGAGCTTTTAATCTCGGACAAATGAAACGAAATGCATCATGTTTTGTCCTTTCAAAACCTCCCTTCAGGTTCAGATTTATGAAGCCCATTTTCTTTCGTGATGGCAAGCAATAATCCATCAATTATTTACCTAACATTTAGCCTCTGTCTATTATTTACAACATGTGTAAAAGGAAAGGAAATTGATTTGGTCCAAAATCATTATCATTTGCATTACAAAATGCTATTTTCTGCCGAAACATCACAAAAAAAAGAAAGATTTTGCTGGGATATTCGCCGACGAACACAAACATGACCCAATAGCTGCGCTCCTTGTGTTGAACGCGAACAATGTCGAGTGACCTGCGCCAAATTAGGCGCACCGTATTGATCTCACAAAATTAATGTGTAAAAACCTACCATTTGTTGTGAAGGATTAGCTGTGACCTGAAATTATAATTGTGTAAATATAGTAGAGTTTGCCAGCGTTTCATCCTGAGCGGCAGGGAAAATTGTTTTGCTGCTTTGCATTTTGACTCGTATCATTATTCCGCTTCGTCGAGGGAGCAGGAAATGCAGATTGCGCACCGTTTACATGTATGCTGTGAGTACAAGGTACCTACCTCAGCTACATAAGCCTGTGTGTATGGTATTTCATAGTTCTATAATGAGAAATTGACATGGTTCAGTATGACAGTTTTTTTTTTGTTTCTGGCAATTTGCATTTGTTTTCTTCAGTTTTTGGTCCAATTTGGTTTGGGATTCCAAGTATTTACAGTTCAAAGAGGGAGCCACAACCGTGATACTAAGCTACGTGAAGCCAGTCACCAAAAGAAATGAGAATCCAAACTACATGTCTATGCAAAGAAACGTGTCCTTGCAGTTTCTAAGTCGCCAATCTTAAACTGACAAGATATGAATCACCATACACACACAAAAATATAGGTCTCGGTCAATTTCGTACTCCAACGAAAGGATATTTAAATGATACTGTACTGTGAAAAAAAATTATTGGTACAGAAACCAAGGCTGAACCATTGATAGGACGTCGGATAGCAGACGAACACAGGAGGTTCGGAACAAAGAAGGTCATTCGGAAGCCATTGCAAACCCTCCGCACACAAAGGCAATCTAATTAGTTTTTCAAGGACAAAGACATTTTCAACCCTGCATGTGCGATATGGCTTCGTTGCCAGAACGATAGGAGAGGGCAGCTCAATCTTGTGATGGTAATGGGGGCTTCGTTTGGTACCTGCAAAGGCGGGAAGGGCTCGGCACACAAAGCGTTGCCCGCCCGCGCACTGGGCAGGGCAGCCTCGCATGAGGTCAGACAAATCACTGCACAATGCCGCTTCCACGAAATTTCCTGGGCGCGAGGGCTCCGTGTTTGTTCCTGGCATGTCAGATACCCTCCAATTGCATTGTCCCCGCATTCATGGGGAACGCCAGGTCGTCCCTCGCAGCCTGCCTGCATGGCAGCGCGCCAAATCCATCTGCGTTCTTTCTTCAGCAACAGCAAATTTTGAAAATGCTGTCTGTCCCTCCAGCATCCACTCAGTAATGTGCACGGTGGGACCAGGCTCGACAAAAATTGAGATTTATAGCTCCTCATTTCTGGCGATTCTTTGTTTTGCTGCAGACGAAACAAAGTATTTTGCAGATAATTTGCCTGAAAGCATCAACCATTTCAACAAATTAGGCGGAGAATCTATCTTCATTTTGCTGCGGGACGTCTTGCAAATTTTATGGCTTTAAAATCGCCTTGAAACACAGAGTCTTCTGTGACCTCATTTTCTTGAAAACTTGTCCTCCACATTTTACTCACAACACAACATGGCTTCCAAAGCAAGGCCTGAAAGAAACCCCTGAAGCCTCCATCAATTATTTAGAAAGGATTGGATGTGAACAAAAATTACATCTCAAAATACTGCAACTGTGAGATGTAACAGGCTGAACAGTCGACACAAAGAAGTCCAACGGCAAATCACAGCCCAAGTGAGTACATGAGAATAAATTGGTTTTCCCTGAAGAGTGGCTGAGAGGAGATGAAGCCCCTCTGAAAAGTCTCGTGCACTTGGCATGTTGGAGCCGCAAATCTTACTTGAAGACTGGAGGAGCGGGAGGAGGAGGAGGGGAGACGGTGACATGAATCATGAAACATCTGAAATTAGGCTTCTTGGCGCTGCTGCTCGCGGCGCGGGATCCAGCCGAGATCGAGCGACGACGATCATTAATGAAACGACGCCGACGGACGGACTGACGGACAGAGAAGCCTCAACAATGCAGCTGCGCCCGTGGGGGATTCATCCGAGTCTCTCTCTCTCTCTGCGCTTTCCACCTTGTTCTCCTATTCGAGTCAACGAATCCATCAATTTGTAAGTCGCTTATTAAGTTCAATCAAAGGCGAGCCTCACCTGTAGAACAAAGAGAGCTAACTATGGGCAGGGCGGCACCACCCACTGCGCGTGATTATGAGCGATAATTAGGGGCTTCATTAGACGCTGATGACCCTGACAACCGTGCGACTCGTGATGGGGAGAAACAAGTGAAGGGCAGCGCGGGCACAGCGATGGAGACCCCGAAACAGCCCTGTGTGTGGACAGGTAAATCTCTGGCGCAGGTATTCCCAGACCAAGTTGTAGTGAGAGAGAGAGAGAGAGAGAGAGAGAGAGAGAGAGAGAGAGAGAGAGAGAGAGAGAGATAGGACAGACGCAACAGGGACTCGCCGCCATGGCGTACTGTGGCAACACAAGTTGAAAGCGCCACAGCACAGTGGGAGACAAAGTCGCGTCTGAAGAGGTCTCAACACCACAAAAATCTGTGGTAAGATTGTGAAAGCATCAACTGCACTTTCGACGCAGCAAAAGCAAGGGGCAAACAAATGAGGAGTCATTTGTACCTTCTGACGCCTTTCTCACAATCTAAGCCTCTTACTTGTCATTTGACATGCAACCTTATCCGTTGGGTGCCACTCCTGTTGGAACAATCTGACCTGTTTTTGACCGTGAGATACGCCCTTCTCCTCCATGGCGGCAGCGTCTTAGGCGCAACACGCGTTTGCAACGTGAAACCCAAGTCTCGTGTCACACCTGAGGCAGGCCATACGTCTTTGTTTTCTGTGCCACCTGAGCAGATTTTTATCTGCAACAATAACTGCCGACCTAAAGAGACAGCTCGGCAGGAAAAAACATTCAGCTCTTGTCATCTAGTGTGACAGGCGTCTTTGTTTTAAAGCGCGCGGCGCCAGGGTTATTACTTCTGCAGGATGCACCTTTGGGTGTGGCAGTGGCAGGAGGAGGAGGAGGAAGGAGGCAGCGAGACAACGGCTCCAAATCACTGGCTTCTCCTGCGCAAGAAGCACTGACGATCTGACGTGGCGATCAATACCTTTTCAACATCGCATCCTTCTTACGGATAATTAGTTTTTAGCAGAGTGAGCATATTGCCGTTGACGCCCGTGTGCACGTACTGCGCCTCGCAACTCTTTTTTCCAAACACGTGTGCAAGGAAACCAGCCATGTTGAAAATTTTCTGAGCAGCTGTGAATGCTGACGCGTACGTTTGAAAATTATCGAGACATTTTGAAAACTACAGATATCGAGCATTCAATGCACAGTTGAACACAGAAGACATCAACTCTTACAAACTAGCCCAAAGAAATGTGTTGCGAAAACCAAAATGCAGAGTTATCCGCGTTGGTTTTGTATACAATCTTTTCGCGAGTTTTGCTTGCACACGCCCTTCCGCGAAAATGAAAAAGCAAAGACATTCCAACCCAAACTGTACACTATGGCAGTTTAAAAGGCACACATTAGACAGAAATTTGGAATCTGCATTCGAAGCTGCAGAAGCGGGGCATGACAAACCATTCGATTTTTCGTTCCATGTTTCGTCACTTTTTTCCACATTTCACCATTACTCATCAAAAATTTTCCATTGTGGATGAAGATTCGATTGTCAAGGCGGTTCGCAGTTTTTAATGGGTTTTTGACACAGGAAATACAACACTCGAGGAGGAATTGAGAGAACGGAAGAACTCTTGTGTGGAGATTCACTGCTGAGGCTTAAACAGGCACATTTATGTGCAGAGCGAGGAAATTCAGCAGTCAAAGCCAATGTATCCTGGACTGGCAGGGCTGGATTATGGAACAATGCCGTCCCTGGTGTCGGAACGGGTGAATTTTGCAGGAAGCGGGCATGTGAATGACATCCCGGCGTCTTAATTCGCCCCATCTAGGAAGCGCAACTGTCGCAGTTTAGCGTGCGCTAAAAGCTTGCTGATCCCCCCAAACAGCGAGTGCGAAATAGGTTGAGACCTTCAAATCAATGCGAGTAGTGTCGTCAGCTTGAACTGAAGGAAGCTGCGAAATCGCACTTTAAGCCTTCTTCAGTGTCCCCATTGTGAGTTGCATTTTCAACCCAAAGACTTCACATTGAATGCTGCTCCCCCCCCCCCGGGAGGTGACAACTCCCGCTGTCGGAAGTTTGTATCTTCATCAACGTCATTTCCTTTCCGAATCGTGCAGGATTCCCAGGAACTTTCTCGACAGTTTGATAATGACGAGCGAGTGACAGAGCAATAGACGAAGCGAGCAGTACTTACTGTGTTCGGGAGCTGGGTGTAAGCGCCAGCGTAAGCACCAGGGATCTGTGTGAGAGCGAAGGGGTTGAGCAAGCCCAAGGGTCCGGCCATCTGCTGCATTCGTCGCAACTGACGCTCCTTCTCCGTGTCGGCGAACTTCACCACCAAACTACTGCTGGCGCCCTGCGGAAGAGAAAAAAAATAGGTCCATTCACGTGTCGCAGTTGAAACAAAATCGGAAAATCCAGCTCGCTGTATTTTTGTCTTTTGCGCGCGTGTTGAGTACCTGGATGCAAGGTGCTCCGACTTTCTTTTCAACATCTTTTTTGTTGTTGGTATCCATTGCGTTGTGCTTTAAAATTTCCAAACTTGTCTTGTATCTCTCTTGGCTGTGTGTTCCTCACACTACCACCATATTGAGTAGCCAAACGCACAATGCGAACGACAAAGCGCGTTCGTTCTTCTGCCTGCCACGTCTTTTATGTTTGAAAGTCGATATTAAAATGCAAATGAAAAGCTATTGAACTGAAGCCATATATCTTCCAGGACAGCTGCTGTCCCCCATCTTATTGTCTTATATCTGATCAGCATATCGCTTCCGCACCGGCGACGCAAATGTCATTGGAAAGGATCACAACCTGTACAGAGAGTATTGACAATTGATATTGTATTGAACAGTTGAACAGGTGGAGCTTCGCTCGCGCAGCCATTTCTTTCTCTTTTTTTGTTGCGCACAGCTTTTTCAATGTCAAACTGAATATAACGCTCCATCTTCATCACGTCAGTTTGGTTAATAAAAGCTGGCATATTCTTGACATTTTTAAAGAGACATATTTCAAAGTTTTCCCAATTTCTCGACAGCACAGCTTGCGCATCACAGAAGCTGCATTTCCCAAGCTCTATAAATATCTCTCAACTTACGTCTGCTGCGTTTTAAAGTTGTCGAACGTTTCCAACACGACAAAAAGCAGATCTTAATTTCTCGTTCTCAGTGCAAAATAATCTCCGAAAAAAAGAACAAATCAGAAACTTGAAAACCAACGGAAGAAGTAGAAAGAGAGAACCTTGATGTTCAAATGCTCCTTTTTCGACTCCTTCTGTTCCGCAGTGGGTTCTGCCTCCGCATTGTCTTTCTTTACCTTCATTTTTTGACAAAATTATCCCGAGTTGGTTTTGCTGTAGTTTTTACGTTGCTCCAAGCCTCGAGAGCGAGCAAGCGAGTGAATGATTCAAGCCGCCCGGCCGAGCGCTGTGTGTGTCTCTCTCTGTCTGCAGCCTCGTTGAAGATGACGATGATGTGTCAAATGTTCGCGGATCAATGTCGCATCGCAAATAATGACTGCAAAGTCTGTGCATTGAGTCATATATGGAGTGGCAAAGTGCAGTGTTATATCTGCTTCATTACACAGCGGTAGGCTCGGGTTATCATTTGTTGCTATTGTTCTATGGCATTGAATGGGGTGGTGGCCTTACACTCACTCAAGACTCCAGCTGCAGGTAGTTCTGCATTAATTACTGCAGCAACACCGAACCGGATCAATCCCTGCATCGCCATCATCATCATCAACTGAGCTCCGGCCCTCCCTCCCTCCCCCTCCCTCCCTCGTGCACGAAATACAACGGTACCCAAAGACCATTGATTAATACCTGCGTTCTCTCAATGAGGAATCAAATGATGGCTGTAGAGCCGCGAGATGCCGTGCCGCACCGGAACAAGTTGCTCTGATCCCCCTTGGTCAGGTGAAAAATCAATCCGGCGCCGGTAGCAGCTTTGCAATTAGTTCATTAGTCCGTGTTCTATGACAGAGTAAAGGTGAGGTGCGAGGCAGATTGGCGGAAAGGTGGGTATCTGTGCGCGACACAGGGGGATTCGCAAGTGATGTGGTGTGTCAGACTGCAACACCCAGCTTTGTTGCTGAAACAGAGGAGCGAGCGAGCGAGCTCAATCTGCGCAGGTGAACGTATCCAATCCGGATTTACTCGCTTTCCCTGCTGTAATGGAGTTTTGTTGCAGCCGGATAGATCAAAGACTTGAAAGAGCTTTGAAGTGTAGAGGGGCAAGGGGATTATTGTCAAACTGGGACTCAGTCTTGCTGCCTTTCCACTCTCACTGCAAAAACCATTTTGTGACCGCGGCAAATTTCACATTCTCCCACTCCAATGCAATATTCATGAAGCCGTGATTAATTTTCAATAAAGACCGGAATTTCTCATCATAAACAAGTTTTTTCTCCCCGTGGCTACAGCTTTATTAACTTTGTCCTCAACAATAACACCGTTAGTTTCCCTTTCCAAGTCTGCGCTACATTCCAATCTCTTTTTCCCAGGCTGAAAGGCACATCCAGTGTCAGCGCAATGAGGCCCTCTGCAGGCACAAGTAAATTCGCAATTTAAGGTCCAAATGAGCGAGAACAAGACCAAATAGGACCTGGCATATGAGACGCAAATGCACCAAATCCTAGCCTCAGAGAATTAGTCCTTCTGACCATCATCCTGACCAGATAAATGTAGCAGGGCTACTTTAGTGGACATTTGACTTTAAGAGGATTAAAGGCTTGGCGGATCTGAGTAGGTACGAGAGGAGGGGAGCAGGTGGGAGGGGACGGCTGCGGGGTGTTGCGGCACCCCACTCTGGGAATCAACACAAGCACCTCTTGTCCTTACAGGACCACCACACCCTCCCAGGCCAGTCAACGCGCCTCACCCCCCCCCAAACAACTCCTCCAGACCAACACCTTTGAGGACCGAGGTGAAGAGATCACAGTACGTACGGAATCATCAAGTTTCCACCAAGAGATAGACACTGACAGCCCGCTCCAGGCCACGGACCATGGTATCACTGTTTCTGCACACATGTCACCCTTAACTGCCTCCTTCGGAGAGAAAAGCCGCCGAAAGCACCCACGCTGTATCGGACCCATCCATTATTGATACCCTTCTTGGGGACCCTGTCTTAACTTAATGCACTATTCAGGGCCTCCATTGCCTCGATACCAAATGCTATGAAAGGCTTTTCGTCTCATATGAACTCCCAGTTCGCTTTATCTGGTGACAGACGGTGGTGCAGTGTTTCCCTTGTCGGGCTGCAGCTGAGGTGCTGGGGGTTTGGGGGCGGGGGCAGCACGGAACCATCTGCAGTGAACGTGTAAGAGAGAACGTGCGGCTCGGGGTCCTCGTGGGACACCGGCCGCCGCCACCGCCGCGTCGGTGACATCGCACGCACGCTGAGCTCCCTTCGTCTTCTTCCTTCTCGATCTCATTCCTCCCGAGCCAGCCCAGCACCACCACCCGATTTATTATTGATGTCTGAGGCCCGTGGTATCCAGAGCGGACGCTGCTGCTCACCCCCCCCCACGCGCTCCTGAGATCCATCTGACTGTAAACACCATTTCCACCCATCTCACACCCTTCACCATATGCGTGTGATAGATTAGAATTTGCAAGAAGTTCGGGAAGGAAAGAAGCCAAGAAGCACTATTGATATTGCAAGTCATTTGTCAATAAGTCTACATGCTGCGTGAGTCAATATAGCTCGTGCTCACAGGCACACGATATGACGGGCGAAAACTGGGAGCGAGTCGGTCGTTTCCGCCCGTCCGTCCGTCCGTCACACGGGGAGATGTTTTCTTGGTCAAGCAACAGTTCCAATATTAAATAAAAGGAGCCAACTGATTGAATTACCAGGCACCGCCAATCCCGCTTTATTGCTAAAAAGCTTTTGTCTATTAAATTCTGTCCCCGCGTTTCATACATCATTATGAAATTAATTGTTTCAACTGCACAACATCCACTGAAAGCCAATCCATTGCTGTTGAGCTTGATATATCACTGACCATTTAATGAGGTTGCGTGCATATGCCTGTATCATCGACCCTTTCCCGAAAATTTCATCAGCTGCCGCATTGTTTCTGATTTGATTTGAATGGCGGCGTCATTCAATCTCTTACCGGCATTGTTTGGGAACCATGGAGGTTGTTGATGGCTGCCTGAGCTTCAGCGTGTCCAGCATACTTGACGAAAGCACAACCTGCAATGAGAATAAAGAAAGTTTCATGTGAAAGGGTTTGGTATGTAGTGGGAGATGTTTTTCGCAAACAGATAATCACTGGAAGTTTTCTTTCTTCCCTCGACTGGTGCTGGTATGAATGGATAATCAGCATACAATCCTCGGAGGGGAAGACTGAAAATCACTCCACTAAATTGGATTGCATCCTTGAATATTTTAAAGAATGTTGCAGCGCAAGGCAATAACGGCAACGAAGCTGTGACCTGTGCGTTGAGGACGTCATTGAATTCCGAGCACGAACGGGTGACCTGCCCAAAAAGCTGCAGGGTCTTGGGAGGTGCAGGCGAAGAAGGGAATTCTGAAAACGAAGCGGGCTGGGTATGGGTGCGGCGCCCGCGATAACCTGTGGAAAAAGCTGTCACATCGAAGCTGTTTAGATTGAATCAGCTCAAGCTTGAGTTGGGCCGCAATGAGTGAATGATTGCGGAGCGTCGTCGGCGAATGAATGCGTGTGTCACGAGAGAGGCCCCGCGCCCTCTTCCAGCCTCATCTTGATCTCGCCACTTGAGCCGAGCCGAGCTGCACCGGCTCCTTCAGCACCGCCGCCGCCGCCGCCGCCACCACCGCCCGCACCGCGCCGGGCCTGGCCTGGCCCCGGAATTATGTGTGCGCCCATGTAGAAATGCTCATTACGATGGGCAAAAGCACATCTGCCTAATTGAACAATGCACACTGCGACCATGATGGATTGCGGAGATTCGCCTTCACCCTACCAACGCTCTTCAATTTCAAAGCCTTGATCAAAATCTTGCTCGCGCCCACCGCCCGCCCGCCCGCCCGGCCCTGGCCGAGGTCTGCTCGGTTCGCCCCTCGCGACGCTGATTTAAAGGACAAGAGACCTTGCTCACGCAGCCTTCAATAAACAGATTCTCAATCGCGCCTGAAAACTTACTTTGTGTTTAACTTATGGATATGGATGACTCGCCCGGAAAAGGCCGTTGAGCAAACAGCGTTGTACAGCCGGTGGTGGGGGACATGTGTGCTTCCATCGAGCGCTTATTGATTCCACAATCTTGGGCAGAATCTATTGTTGCTTGCCATCCATGGCCGAAAACAAATCTGACACCAAGAAAGATGGATGCTTGCTCAACTCAAGCAAAGACGCAATCGCACTCCTCTCGTTTCCCTTGTCATAAGGATACGATCATGCAGATTAATTCGTATGAAATAAACGATCAACGTACAGCAACGGTGCAGAAAAACGAAATTTGCGCCGATTTTTGCGCTCGGTGCTGCAGAAGACTATTGACCTGGAGGCGTGCAGCAGTTACTTGGAAACACTCCCTTTCTCTCCTGCCGCCTCAGAGCGAGAAACTCCCCGCAAAAGGCTTCGGTCGGTCGGGATGCAGAAAGCGTAGGCGCCATTCCCTTCCTCTCACCAATAAGTGGAACTTGTTCAGAACAGAAAAAAGCTTTCGAAGCAGGAAGCGTTTCGTTGCATTCAAAACTGTTTTCAAATGTGATTTATCCCTTGTGTTATCGCCCACCAACATCAGCGACGAATTCAATCTGAAGAAAATATAATCACAAAAGATGCGCATATTTTTCCCACAATCCATACTCCTCTCTCCGAACCCACATTTCTCCGCATCCATCACGTCTCTGAATCCACGAGCGTGTTCTGTTGCACAAACGAGTCGTACATTTCGGACGACACCGAATCAGTCAGATCAATAAAGACCCACAAAAAGGGGAGACTTCATTCGGAAAAAAGGGGGCCACTTTTTCTGCAGACACCAGGACGAGTGGCGGCGGCGACTGCAGCTTTTGCCACCCTTGTTTGGCTTCAAACATGAAGAATTTGCTGTTCTGAGATCTGTGTCTGACATGCATCGCCCAGGCGTGCGCGATGAATAGAAATCACTGTTGACTGACATGAATCACCACTTCATGCCATAAATCTGAGATAAAATTTTAATTAGAAATGTCAGTTTGTTCGACCGACATCTCAGTCGATGCAGCTGAAGCAAGACGCGTTGGCTGCAACAATCCTCCCCGCAATCTCATTATTTCTCGTGGCATTAAACTGCTACTTTGTTTTAGAACTTCAAAGCTAATGGGAATATGTCGTTTCGCCGGATTCCTTTGGTACGGAGATCTAGTTAGGGCGAAGGCAGAAAAGGGGATCAATTCCTCTAACACCATAGAAAACTCGGGTGCCTTCGTATTTGCACCGCTTTTCAAAAAGCTTTCTGCAGAAGAAAAAGTAGGTGTTGCCAGTAGAGATAGAGAAGGTAGAAATCAATTTTAGGGTGTTGGTTATTTGTACCAAGAGATTCGAGGAGTCCCTTCTGTTCACTGCACACATGTCGAAGCAAGGCATTAGTGAAGTCACAATGGGCCAGTGTGCGGCCCCTGTGTGGACCCAGGGGGAAAATGATTCCAAATCAGATCTACTCCCTGCTTGCTTGACAGTCATTTACTTGGATTTGGTGTCAGTTAGCATGCCCATCACCTCCAACTTTTCTTGATGCCAAGAATCAATTTTAAAGTTTCATTTGCTGTCTACCTACCGGAGGAAATTGTGAAATATGAGCCTTTGTAATGGAAGCTGCAGTTTAGCGACTGGAAGTAAAAAGCTCCGTCAGATAAAGCAAGAAATCCTCGGGATGTCTTACTTCTCGCTGTTTATTGGTCTCGCGGGGTTTGGGGAGATCGCAGGTTCCTGTCAAAGATTCATCGTTCAAGACAGCGAGCTTGTGGTAATGAAAAGAAGTCAGACAGCGTGGGGTCCTCGGACGACCATAACTTGACTGGGGGAATGGATACACACAATTGCAGTTCTCCACCGTGGAACTTGTATCGCTTTGCAAGGAACAGGAGGACGACGTCGCTGATACAGTCAATCCAGCCACGGACAGTGTGATTGCGCCGGGCACGCGGGGTGTGTCGCAGCCGCAGCCCGGGCCCCATCCTAATGAAGTCATGGATCGCACGAGGCTCCCAACTCTGATTGACGGTCCATAATTCATGCAGTGACCCCCTCGTCCCCTTTTTACCATATCGGCCGGCAGAACCTGATGTGCGGTGCCAAGTGCTGCAGGGACCTCGGGGATCTACTCGGGAATGCTTGTACGAGTGCAGCCTTCATAAAATATCGCTCAGTCCTTCTGTGTGTCTTCACATTTTGCTGTATCAGTGGGATGTTTTCAACAACTGTGAACTCAGTGCCGAATTTTTTTTTCAGATTTGATAGACAAGACTCACAGGGAACACACCCTCACCAAACAGACCGAGGTGCACCTCTGTTATTCAGGTATCGATTCGGGTTCGAGTACAACGGTGTTATTGCGAATCCGTGTGTTGAGTCAGACGCCCGACCGACGCTGCGTCGAGCACGTAACTCATATTTACCACAACGTTGAGGATACAGATCAAATCACATTGATCAGCGACGATCAATACGAGTCTCACTAATCCTGGTGGGAGCGCGTGCCATTTGTGCGGCTGGTGCGTGAACGAGGTCCAGATTTTTATTATTCATTGTAAAAAGCGTGGCTATGTGCGTTCAGAAAAGGTTTGGTTCAGTCAACTGTAACCGTGACATTCGTAGAAACGAATGGATTGTAACAAGCAGTCCATTGGCGTTTCACCAAGAACATGCAGTTGTAGCTCACAGCATTAGCGAGTATAAAAAATGGGATCTGCTGCTTCCATAAAACTTGTCAATATTGCAAACAGGTCAGCGACAGTAAATCTGATTGATCGGCTGGATTAATCGCGAGCACCGCTTAAACCTGCTCATCAGCTATTTCAGGAGTTCTCCCGAGCAACAAAAGCAGCGTCTAGGCCCGACCCTCGTGCGCCGTATTCCAGCTCAAATCTACGCTATGCATTTTTAATGCGCCTCTGCTCTCAGATAGTCTCTGTAAATTGTTATTAGCACTCCATCACCATCAATATTTAACCAGTGAGATTTTCGGGTGGATATTTTTCTCCTGTCGCGCTGCGGGCTGCGATTGCCTCGACACTTTATCAACGTGGAAACGGTCTCCGGGAGACGAACCCGTGACCCGTGGTCACTGTTGCCAAGCCGACGGCTGTTCCTAATGCATGTCTTATCCCAACCAAATGTACAGATAATAACAAAATATGGCATTCAGTTGCGGCTACCAGCACATAAGAGGGAAATTCGGCCGCTGTCCGCGTTGCGTCGTGATTTCGCCCAAGAAATGCGCGGAGACGCCGTGGCTCCATGGTGCGAAGGCGAGGCGCAAAGCCACGAACTGGAAAATTTCAATCTGTTCTGGGGAATCTCATTCCAAGATTTGTTCCAAAATCGAACAGGCATAAAAGCAGCCTCTGTATTCTGCATATTCTGCATGAGTCAGTGCAGGGCTCTGCGATTCAAATATTCAAGGGTGGAAACCTTGCGTTTGATGTGAGGGTTCAGTCTCTCGCTCACCCTGAGCTCTGATGACACAAGAATGCACGGAACACGATCTGCAGAGGGACTGTAATTTTTTTGGCTCAAATGTCGACCTCCCCACCCTGCGGACATCACTTCCCGGTGAGGGCGTCGGCAGCAGCTGCCGGTCCAGTCCGAACCCACGCCTCGCAGGAAAAGCAGTTGAGCGCCATGGCAGCACCAGACTAATGCATTTGTGTAACACAAATGTATGCCAAGGCTCCGGGACGACAGACAGATCAAATCTTCCAGTAGATATGGCTCTGCACCCGATGTTCATGCTCAGAAGTCACTCGGTCTGCAGACATTAAAGGGCATCGTTCCCTTTGTTGCTGAAACACGCGATGATTCCAATTTCTGGGAATTAGTGGCCCAAGTCTGCGCTGCTGCAGATGCCATATTCTTTGTCCTTGGAACCAGACGCATGTGGCGCTGACGTGGTAATTGGCAGCGACTGCACAATGCGCCCCCGTTGCATTTACGTTTCATTTTGGCCCAAGCTGTTGCGGCAAATGATAAGTATTTTCTGCCGTGGCAGGCAGGGAGGCCCGAGGGCTGGTGCTCAGGCTGCGGGCTCGCTCGCCAGCGTTGTTTGCCCAACTGATCAGGTGGTTCAACAAATCTACTTTGCATAAATTCGCGCAGGATGTGTAAAGCTCTTTGTTGCGAGCGAAAACAAAAAGAAAATGTCTTCTTTGCCCGCAGAAGAGTGAAGGCACAAGGTTGTGCTCAAGAATTAAGGAAGACATCAAGGTGTCGAGAAAATTTGAAGATTTTTTCACGCGAGATTTCGGGAGAACTGCGTTTCCATGCAAACACGAAAATATCATGATTACTTATTTCTAGAAAGCATGTCTCCTGGCAGGACTTGCAGTTGAATTCAGCTGTCCCTCACATATGCTGTTCGGAAATCTTTTGTGTCGGGCAAAGTCGCATTATTACCATAACGCGACCATGTCCACTCCCTCTCCCATTGAGGTTCAAGGGTTTAGAGTTCCTCTCTATTGTTATTCATGTGGCCCCAGGGGACATTGGCCTGACCGAATGTTGACACTGAGGAAAGTGTGGAAATGCTGTCGCACCTGTCTTTGTGAAGTACGAATGTCAGAGGCATCACCTGCTCCTGTCCCTGTGTCGCGGAGGGAGGGAGTGAGCGACGGTCGGACCCACATCACATCACCCCGATAACCTCACCACAGTTGTTCCCACACAGGTGAAGCCCCCGCCAACGTGCCCGTGGCATCTGCCGAGTTTGAGGGTGCGTGTACTTGGAATCATGGCGTGTGTCAAAACAGTGTTTGAGCTTCAACACCCAACTTTTTTGATGGCAAAAGCAGCAACACAAAGGAGCAAATCTTTTGGGACTGATCTAAATCAAGATATTCCTCGGTGGGAAGTTGGGCACAGAGGGAGCAGTGCTTTCTGCGGTGCTAGCTTCTGTTTTTGCTTGTTGGGAGAATCTGCGTCTGCGGCAAAGACGATGACAATGAGAAAATCGTATTTCTATGGGAAACAGCAGGCGCAAAAGCCATCAAGATTCTGTTCACGCCAACTCCTGCTCCTGCAATAACACTTCGCTCTTGAAACCACACACACACACACACACACACACACACACACACACACACACACACACACACACACAGACTCTCAAAATGTTGAGAATAATTTCACATGGCGGATGTGAGCGAACACAAAAAGCATCATCAAATCAGCCACCCACAGAACGAGAGTCTGCAAAACCGACAAGATTGGAAAGATTCTGCAACTGAACTGATACGCTTGAAATCTGCTGGTGTCATTACCCAAATGCACAGAACTGCATTATGAATGAAGAGCGTGTTATAATTGTGTGTTGCGTCAGTGACGAACAAGATATCAATGAAAAATCAAATTATTTCAACAAAACATGTGTATTGATGGCAAGGTCCATTTATGTGCCAGATTTTGACATTTTGTTCCCTTTGTTTTCCTGCAGAGCAGAATAGATTTTGGAAAAACTGGTTGCAGGCGATGTGCTACAACCACTAAAATAAATGGAACTCGAGCCAGAATTCCTGAAAGAAATCAATAGGCTGAATTTCCACCATGCCATCTGATAGCAATTTCAAGTAATTTGTGGCTATAAGTACTATGGTAAAGAATACGACGAGGCGAACTGGTTTTACTGCGTGTTGCAATCGTGAACTCGGCCCTCGCACCAGGTTCGGGTCATTCACGGGACAATAAAAAGACGAGACACGATCGCGACGTCACGAGGCTGATCCGCGTCAGGACAAAGAGAGAAGTACGGGTTCACGCACGCTGGAAAGATGGTTCCTGTGGAATTGCACAACTTTTCGAGACCCTTGGTCGAGAAAAGGGTTGTGTGATTGAACAGGAACTGGTTTTCCAGTGTGTGAAGTCACTTCCACAACAATGAGGTCACGTTACGAGTGGCTTTGTGACCGTGACGTGGACCAAAGGAAGACAGGGTAGTCACTCACACTGCACAAGAATGGTTGCTGTGAAATCCCACAATGATTTTTGAGACCTTTTGTTGAGAAAGAAGTTACATGATTGAACAGGAACCCTTTTTGTAAGGTGAGAACCCATTTCTACCATGATGCGAGCGCAAAGGACAGGTTTTGTGATTGCAGAGTTGTAGAACACTGACACGACGTACCTTTACTGTTTCCATTTTGGTCTCTGAGAATGGTACACTCCTCGATGGTCCCGTAAGGGCTGAACAGCTGCCTCACGTCCTCCTCCGACTGCTGTTTGTTTAGCATGCCGACAAACAGCTTACGGTCTTCTGCACCACATGTAAAGTAAAAAGAAGAGAGGTATTTACAGATGTGAAAATATTGATGTGAAACGACCTGGATGTAAAAGATGAAGAACCGTGCACGCATGCACACGTGGAGATATTTTTATGTCAAGTCACACGTGTTTAGCACAACTGCGAGTCACGTTTGCTTGCGACTCGTCTTTTACCAAGAATCCCCCCCCCCTATTCTTGTGTTTTTCTGAAGTGGATAACCTGTCTGCAGCGGAGTTTCATGCTCCCTCACACGGCACCGCCCCCCCCCCCCCAGAACTGACCCAATAAGCCGAATAGATTGGCGCATTTTTCACCAGCCGAGACTCTGTCAGGAGTTCCCTGCAGTTCTGAAGCCCCAATAATGACTTCACTCGCATGATTACCCCCAATTACTGAGCCTGGCGGATTCAAGCCACGTACAACAATGCTCAAGACTCCCTACAAAATGTGAAGGTGTTTTTTTATTCATTTTCGCTCAGGCCGTCAACCCAATGTGGAGACTCCAACAAGAACCTGAACTTCAGGACACGTGCCCCACACCGTGATGTTCATGATACACAAAGTCTGAACCAAACTTTTTTGTTTTCTGCAGGATCCCAGCAGACAAGGACGAGCTGATCCACTGAAACACTGCAGTCTCACAGCTACACGCATCTGCCGCGAAAATTTCACTCAACAAGCTCGATAATTTACGTGCATCAGAAAAATACTGACATAATCTGTTGCATATTCTCTGCGCATGCATTCAATGCGAAAATAGCTGGTGACATTTCCAATAGCACCTTTTACATAATTGATGGGAAACACTCCTGCGTTTCAAAATGAGCGTGCGTTGGTAGCGCTGATATCAGTTGCACTTCACGATACGACGCTCTGAACCCGTAACGAGTATTGATCCCAATAACCAATCAAACCACGTGTTATCAAGTCAGCCCGGCGTTGTTGCCTCACATAAGGTAATTATTTACCTACCATTATAAAACTGCAGCTGCATGCAGATATAACACAAGTTTTTTTTTTTTCAAATGAACTCACATGTGTTACGTTCAAAAGCACACAAGGGCACATGTACGAATGGTTTGCTGTTGTCAGTGTCGTTTTTGTTGTTGCACGGAAATTTGTGCATCATTCACAACGTAACTGGACGAACCGTGTTGGCAGAAGAAGCTGGCGCGAAGAGCAGTGTCCCTGACAATCAAACTTCACGAGGCTGACGAAGCCCAGTAACCCAAATCCGGAGCCCTGCCTGCTGATTATTGAACCGCCATCATTTGATATTGAACTTGTTCTGTTTGCTACGTTGCATGTCTGATTTACAAATGTTTAAATATTCATAGGAAATCATGCTTTAGTGCAGTGATAGCGACAACAGGATCCTGCATCCAGAGCATAAATGTGTTGCATTTGTTTGCTGACTATGGCTTTCAGTATCTGTGTAATGCACATCATCCCACATCGCCAAAAAACATCGCGGCTGCTGCTGCTGCCCCGATCTGGGCAACATTAATGAATAACTAACAAACTATTTGCTTTGGTTTCAGTTTTGTACGAGTATTGCGCCACACATTGATCCTGCTCGCTGCGTAGAGGCAGAGAAAATCCTGCTTTCCCAGAGTTTTTCCTGGTTGAATTTAAACAGTCGATGTTCTCACAATAGCTGCCGTACTAAGGGGGACATTTAACATGGAAGCCATGTGAGGCAGCATTGATTATCCCTCGCAGACGGGGCAGATGTGTGTGTGTAAAAGTTGGGCTTGCCTCAGCCATAGAATCCGAACAAAGACTGCAAAAGCAGGTCGCAGCTATTCAATACGACTGTGATTAATTGTCAGGCCCTTGGTACTGAGCCCCCTTCCTCCCCTCGGTCTGTGTGGATATTTGAGTCTGAGAAGGACAGAACGCGTTGCACAGAAAACATGATGTCTGAAAATGGCTCCGTTTCCCGGCCATTTCTGGTTCATCATCACAGGAGTACAATAACCACAGCAGCAGCAGCCCGCGTGTTTCAAGATGAAAGGAAGAACACAAGAGAGTTCCGGTTTTCATCATGCCCACACAATAAGGTCAAAACAGAGTGTATTATATGGTTAAATGATGCAAAATGTTGGTACATGGAGCCCCGCTAATGGCCATCACTTTGAGGCCTCAAACCAACTGCATCTGATGAATGTTTTGGGCAGCACCGTGACTCATTTTGATTGTCCAAAATATGTATTCATTACATGATTACCAGGGGTAGTGGACCTGTTCTGGTCTGGTAGTAAACGCAGTTGGCCTCACAAGTGATGGATTCAGGCTCAAGGCTCAATATCCACCGCACAACGGACATTGTGCGAAGTCAGCAACGAAAAAGCCTCACGAGTATGGATCCATTAGGAACAATCTCCAAATGTGGGGCACGAAACTGACGGTGCGGCTCTCTCTCTCTCTCTCTCTCTCTCTCTCTCTCTCTCTCTCTCTCTCTCTCTCTCCCCTCTCTCCCTTTCTCTGTCTGTCAACCCCCTCTCTCTGTCTGTCTCTCTCACTCCCTCGCACTCTGTCTCTCACTCCCCCTCTCTCTCTTTCTCTCCCCTCTTTGTGTCTCTCACTCCCTCTCTCTGTCTCTCTCTCCCCTCTCTCTCTCTTTGCACTGTTCCTCGTTCTCTCGTTTTCCAAATCGTGGTCGCGAATCCTGCTCTTATCATTATGCAGCCCCATACGTGCCGACTGCGAATGGATCATGCCGAAAATGGATTTGTGAATAAAGCTATAACTCAGCAGCAGCAGACTCACGAGTGGTGATCGTGAAGGTGGACAAATGAACATCATGTCAATTTTCTCTGGTTCACATCTCAGATTAATACCAGTCCTCGCTTCCCCTCGCCACCGCCCGTAATCTATTTCCTAGGGGTCCGTGGCCCTCATTCTTTCGGGATAATATTTTGCAGTGGGTTATTTTGTGCCTCGCTGAACAATCAGGAGGATAACAGTGCAACACCCATTGTGTCGCTCACATCGCTGGGAACTTCGGGGAATAAATACATCTGCAGACTGCGAAACCAAGCCGACGATCACGACGGTGATGTTGTATATGCAGGGGCAATATTTGACAGAATCTATTGACAAAAGCACGCTAGCAATCTGTCAATAGAAACATCACTTTGTATTGTGTGCGTGTCTATGTGTGTGCCCTGGTCCCAACGACAACAACGACGATGAGTGCTGCTGAATTCTGCAGGGGGCTGACTGACTGCAGTGGCGGCGTCCGTGCCTGCTGCTTGCTCGGCGGTATCTCAGATGTGGAGACAATATCGGAAAGACGAGCACTCTGAGGAAGCCAGGCATCAATTATTGAGGGATTCCCACTGCCTCTCGCGCAAACACAGTCTGGGTACAGCTGCTCATATTTGGCCCTGTCCCATTTATTCTTCAGCGCCCAATGTTGAAGACGTTTGAAAACCACAGCCCGGGCCCGGACCGGCTGCAGTATACAAAGGTGGTGTGGTGTGGCGGTTAGAGCCAGGTGGCCATTTACCACATTGCATCATTCATGCTTGACCTGGTCCCAGCGCAGGCTTCAGCGAGCGAGCCCCTGTCCTCCACAAAGCATTCCCTTCATTGTACCGAACCTACACATGCGAGGCAACAGCTACAGTGGAACGTTATTGCCAGCCCCAGCACGGTTAGTCATCCCAATAGCAGCCTGGCGGCATCCATGCTTGTTTACGAAGCTGACGACCGACTCCCCAAAAGCTACTCGCCCCAAAGACATGCAGATACTGTAACCAGGAATACATACCTCCAACCATCTTTGTGTATGTCATGTGGTATCGTGAAAGTCAAGCGGACGGAGTGAAAATGCGACTTTTATTCCCGTTACAACCACCCTGCCTTCCCTGATGTTGAACTTGCTTCTGCTGTTACTCTCTTTCACCCTAAATAAGGCTGCCTGTGCCAAGGCTGCTGTCTCATGAATATTCACGTGGGAACGGCGCATCTGGCCAACCGGCAGCCAGTCGTCGTGTGCCGTCAGCCAACCACAGCGACGCAGAGCGGACAATGACAAGGTTCGTCACACAAAGAGGGTGATGGCGTGTGCCTCTACATATGCCTCTTTTGTCAGTGCACACATGTCAACCCTTCTTTGTTACCTGTCAGCCTGGCTTCACACCATTACCACATACTTGTGTGTACCCGAAACCACAAATTTGGGAGCAAAAGCCCGCGTAAACTGTGGTTACCAGTTGTGCACAAACTTGAGTTTCAACGGTAGAGGCATTCTGAGTTTGAGCAAACACCACAAGATTGCACACATGTACGTCTTCCGTGTGTCAGTGAAGAAGACAGTGAAGGGCACAAGCTGTGTGGGTGGGTGGGTGGAAGGATGGGTGAAGCCTTGGGAAAACAGCGCGACGGAGCCGGAGAAGAAGCCATAATAAATCTGCTGCCATCTAAGGGCACTTGTCTTGTACAGCTGAGAAAACATTACAAGCGATAAGAAACCCGGAGACCTTAGCTTTATCTGCGTGTGCTGATAAATCACACTGTTCAATTACACCGGTTGATGCGATTGATTTTCCGAGTACGACTGACGTTCTAGAGCTGTACAGATAACTGTGATTTTATTGACGCAGCCAGGCAGGTGGAATTGCTCAGTCAAAAAAGAACCGGTTCGTACTCAAGTGGACAAAGGCCCTTTAACTTCTTTCACATGCAAATGGAGGCAATTCCAGAACTCCTGCGAGGGGTGCGAGGCGGGAAGGATATTCCCCGTCTGACCTGTGAACCCCCTTGCACATGTGGTGCGTGACAATGAATAGCGCTTTAAGCAGCCAAGCATGCCCTCACATCCAAAACAGGCAGCAGCCTCACCCTCCCTCCCTCTCCCTCCCCGCACCAGCAGTCCATCTTTTGGATGTCCAGTTGTGCCCAAATTTAGAGACTGAAGTGACTCACTCACCTCCTTGTGCTGCGGATGGTGTGCTCGGTTTCTTGTTAGATCCCATTTGTGACTACAGTCAGTCGAGGACAACGAGCAACTGCAGACTCGAGTTTCCCACTGCTAATTCCAACAGTGTATCCACTTTTACAGGTGAGTTGGTTGTTGATGCTTCTGCTCGACGAGCGCTGCAGTGATGGGGAATCAGCGATGAACACGGCTATTGTCACCTGTTGTGACAGGTATGGGGCAGAAGAAGACTGATTAAGGATGGCGAAGTAATGAGGAGTGTTGTTTTGTCGCTGTAGCTCAGTTCGATGTCATCACTCACTCAAATCACAGCCACCGTGTTTCTAAAAGCTGGTGACACAAGTGGATGGATCCCCTGCAGCCGCCGCGCGAAGCTTCACCAACTTACGAGTGGATCATTTTTCCGTTAGGCTTTCCAGTAGATGGCAAGGTGGGCTAACAAGGAATACCTGGATATTTAACATATGTTGCCTGATTGATTTTTTCGTTTTAATGGCACTGCCAGCTCTCACATAGCCCCCTCTCTACTACTATCCGCGCTGCCAGAAGCTTCAGCACCATATATTCACGCACGCGGGGGAAGCTCTTCCGAAATTATGGGAGGAGAGAGGGGAATCCACAGTGGCGCTGCCGGCAAATAACCATGTTTTGCTTTCTTTGGGAATCACAGCGGTCGGGAGGGAGACACGCGCGCAGCTCGCGCCTCAGCCGCGCAGCCAACCCAGTACAAACATCCTTAAGCGAGAGCTAGAGAGCTCAACACCTGACCTCTGTCAACACAGCGCACCTGCCCCACCATTTTTATCAGATCTTGAGACTCTTGCGCTGTTTGGGTGATGCTAATAGCAGTGAAAAGCAAACACATCATCAGGCTCGTTCTTTCTCTTTTGTGCCTGCTGCTGGACCAACCGTGCCACGAGCAGCAGTATTGTTCCTACCTCCAATAAATCTCAGCTAAAAATTTCTGCTTTTATGACATGCATGGACAACCTCGTTAGGCGAATGTTTTTTTGTTAATTGCATGGGAGCCATGAGAAAAAGAACAAGCCGCAGGTAATTACAATGCAGGGGCTGAACTTCTAAACACCCCGTGCCATTCCCATAATTATCAGTATTAATGCCCCGTATTAATCATACTTCTGCATTGACATAACTTAAAATTATGGTGTACATTTTCTAATTACTCAAAATAAAAGGGAGCCCGATTGAAAGCTGAGGCCCAATCTGCGGACCCATTTGGGACGCGGCAGAACGAACGGAAGGCCCCATTATGGGCACAACGCAGCAAATGATTCGGCCTGATTTCATGATCAGTGCCAATAAAATTTACCGTTCGGCAGGGGCTTCAATAGGGGGAAAGGCAACATCGGCAAAAACTCAATGGGATGAATTAGTCAAGAAAAATGAAACGGCACCACGCGTCCATGGCGTGGAATCACTCTTTCATTTCTCGACGCAGATTAATTTTGCTCGGCTTGCACGAAACTGAGGCCGTCACTCGTGGCAACGGGGCATTGCTGGCCACGATATGGAAGCGTCTGTACCAACTGAGACCCGCTGAGTTGTCCATTTGGCAAAGTCACGACTGCCATGGACACAATAAAATCCGCCTTTGATGTCAAACCTTCATCTAGAATTCGATACGAGTTGCCAGGAGGACAGTTGCATGTCATGGTGCCTCCGTGAAACTGAAAACTCTGGATCATGTCATCGTCATCATCCCGCACGTTTCCGTTTCCCACACACCCGTTGCAAGCGTGTCAGAATGCCTTGTATCAAAATCCCTGCAAGTCATTTTCACACTGAAATTTCAGTGTGAGAATCAGGGTACATGCGTTTTGACACTGGCATCTTCATCCTTGGGTGGAAATGCCTCCCTTTGGACGAGAATCACTCCCTCCCTGAGCAGTGATAAGGAAATGTGTGACTTTCATGCTTGTGAAAACCAGAGCGAGTCATTTCCACCCAAGAACCTGGTTGCAGTGAGGCATTTCCACCAGGGGAAGAGATTTCAAACGTTTGCACCAGTGCCTCATGGTCCCGTGTACCAACAATGTTCCCTGTTTTGTAGCCTGTAGCATCCAGTTCAGTCCGTGCTGCTGTCTTGTGTCGCTAAGATTAAGCGTCCGTGAAACAAATTGCAGAAGACAGAACATTTGGTTCTGAATTCCACGAAGATCTGGCAAGGCTATGTGAGTTCCCTGTTTATGTTGCCGTCTGGAGCTTGGTGAGAGCACTGTGGAATTGAAAGGGTGAATAATACAGGATGATCTTTGTTCACAGAACAGACAGTTCCCCCAACACACACACACACACACACACACACACACACACACACACACGCACACACACAACTGGCCACTGTTGCGTTTCAAAACACAACCTGACCTGAATTTGCTTGGATGGTTGTGGATCGTTTCCTTCCTGCTTTGGTATTTTTGGCCAGACACCAGTGTCCATTTGAGAACAATTCTGCAGTCTACAAAGTTAAAACAAGGAAATGCTGTTGCATTGAATTTTGCAACATCTTTGGAACATTCTTGCAACATTTCTCGTGTCAAAAATATTTCAACTTTTTTGGTGTCATTTTATGCAACATTTTTTGTGACGTGATATTTACGAGAGGCTCTCTCTGTCTCTCTCTTTCTCTCTCTCTCTCTGTCTGTCTCTTTTTCACACACACACACACACACACACACACACACACACACACACGGATGCAATGGTGACACCCCCCACTACGTGGACGCAGGCACAAAAAATAGCTCCATGGAGCTCGCAGTGATTTGAGGAAATTTCAGTTGCTCTGATTTGGCTTACTCTGATTTGGCTTGCTCTAATTTGGCTCACTCTGATTTGGCTCACTCTGATTTGGGTTGCTTTTTTTGTCAAAATTCTTACTTTTTTTACTCAATATTCATAACTTGGGAACTCATTTAGCACATACCCAAATGGAACAAATTTGACCAAATAGAACTTTACACATTGTTTCACAACAATATCTACATATCAACCAAAAGAATTGCCCAGTATTTATTTTTAAATTTTCTATGAAAAATGACTTTTTAACCCAAACTTTACCCCCACCTTAAAACCATATAAAATTTTTCAAAAATCAAAAATCAAATACCACATCTCAAACCCCCATACAATACAATACATTTCATCAATATACAGGTCCATTTCAGATAATTTGAACCCAGTTGAATTGTGTGAAAGTTGAATTATGACACCTGTCAGTACACATACAAGTCCAAACCTGTTCTAAAAAAAGTTGAACTGTGTAAAAGTCAAATTACAGACATTTGAATTATCTGAAATGGGCCTGTACTTCTTTTACCAAATATTTGTGCCTTTTGAGATATGGAGACATTTCTACATTCACACTCTATTTTTTCTGCACTTCCAAATTTGACCTTTTTGAGCTCAGAAACCCAAAAATTCAAATTTGACAAATTCTTCCCTCGCACATTATCCCCAACCCAAAATGAACCAAAGAGCCCAAAAGATCCCAAATCAATCCTCATCTTGACCATGAAACTGCTGTACACATACTTTTGGAAGATGCTGCCTGTAGGTGCTTTGATTTGGCTGGCATCGATTTGGCTCATTTGAGCCCAAATCGCGCAACCCACCTCAAATCACCTAAAAATACGGGCAACGCGAATCTGTGTTGCGAGTGCGAACTTGGTCCTTTTGAGGCAGAACCAGGGCAGAGCACAAGGGAATTCAATCTGTTATCACCCAGGGGCAAGGAAGAGGCAGCCAAGTGTCGTCATGGCACGAAACAGAAAAACAACATTTCTTTCTTGTGCTCCTGTGACGCTCTGCCCGTGGAAACTTGTTCCTGGTACAGACACAGAAGACACCGACCTCAGCTGGTTTGTGTTCTTCGTGGCCCCAACAGATTTGAAAGAGAGAGAGAGAGAGAGAGAGAGAGAGAGAGAGACTCTCCTTGTTTTTTAGTGCCTTTCTGTGACACACAAGTTCTCAAAGGCAAAAGCTTTGCTGAGACAACCAAACTTCCAGCAACAGCTGAGTTTTTTTGAGAGTCACGAGGGTTCATTCCGTAAAGCCTTCTTGTTTGGTGACACCCTGGTCACCTCATGACGGGGAGTCTTGAAGGGAGGTGTGACCAGAAAAGGGTCGGGATACAAACTCAGGGCAGGTTCTGATGCCAAGGCTCCAATTTAAAATTAGAAGCCTGAAGAGAAAACAAGTACCTGGACGATAACACCCTCAGGGAGCCAGGACTCTTGGGCCCACCAGATACAGACACAGCAGCCCAGAGAGGCTGCCCACGAACCCCAGAACTGACGGCTCATTGAGACAGGCACAGCAGGATCTCAATGAGCGAAGAAGCCACTCCCTGGAGAACGAAACCACAGAACTCAGGTGGAAATCTGACGTCTCCACGAGCAGACGAAGAGAGGGGGAGGGGGAGGTTCAGGTGGTCGTTTGCACTTTGAAATCTCTTTCACCTGCTGTTCTACTGCGGCGGTGTCTGTGCACAAAAGATCTCTGTTCTTTTTGTTTCATCGAAGAAGGAGCTCGGGGAAACAAATTACGTGTCTGCGATCTCTTATCCACAAAAAACACATCAGAGTTGTGCGAGTTTGTGAAAGGGTGTGGCTCATTCAATTCTTCCTTTCAAGACAACAGAAACAGATCTGCTGAATCACTTGCAGTTACCTGTCCTTGGTTTGCCTTTCTCGAAAAATCTTTTTTTCTTGTTGCAGGAAAATCGAGAAGTCCACGACGCACACACAAACAGCGGTGCAGGAAAGAACGGGAGATTCCTTATCTGTGCACGCGGAGACGTGGGTCTTCGTGTTGTCCAGGGGCAGAGTGATCCAGGGATAGAGTGATCAGGTTTTGCTGCATGTGTCTGGCTAATGAACAGCAAGTGGGTGTTGTTGTGTTGCCGTGACCCTTGTGCACAAGATGCAAGTGCTGATCCCACTGCAGCCACAGGGATAATTAGTCTCCAAATGAGTCATTAGTTCATTACATGGAAGAAACTTATTTCCCAGGAATAACAACAACCAACTCATTTGCAAAACTTTCGTTGCATCTTGGGAACAGGTTTCATCTTGGTTTCCAACTAAAGCATCAATCAATTCGTGATCACTTGTTTTTCTGTTGAGTGTGCACAAAAACAAGAATTCGACTCCATTTCTGTTTGTTCCAAAGGTCACGTCTGGCTTAGTTGTAACCTGCAGGCACCCTTGGTAGAGAGACACTGTACACCCTTCAGGTTGGAACCTGAATCTCAAGGCTTTGGCGTGTTTCGGCTGGGGAGTCTACTTCAAGGAAGTCGAATGAGCAGTTATTTTGTGTGACAAATGAGTCTGAGTGAAACCTGAACTTCCCGTGGATGTACTGAGGTAATCATCGGGCCTGAGGGCCCAAGAAGGAAGATTGGGATTGGGTATCGGGCTGGTAAACACTGCGCATGCGCCCTCCAAGACACGCACCTCCTTCAGGTCCAAATCAACTACGTCCTCTCTCAAAAAGATAATAAAAACACTTCACGACGATGGAAGTGACTTTTGCATCGAGACAAGAACTTGTGTTTTGGCAGATTTCAAGATTTCATGACCCACGAGTGTTGCAGAAACACTTCAATACTTTCTGAAGGCAAAGGCAACACAGTCAGAAAGTAACACACAATCCTTCACCTTTCCACAAGAAGCGACTTGATCAGTTTTTGTTGCCAAAAACCAAATCAGTTGCATTGTTTGAGTCACCCAACAATGCACAACCAAAATCAATCACGTCGCATCTGCTTTCCTGAACTCGTTCCAGGAAGGTTTTTTCCCAAACAGGATGCCAGAGCTACTCCTGGTCAAATTCTGCACACCTGCCATTGTGTGTGCTTGTTCTGTGGCGAATGACGGGCACACAAGGCAACAAAATAAGCGTTGAAATGAGCTTGGCAGTTTGCACTGGTGCCTGTCCATTCCGTAGACACGTTACGACATCTGCTCTGTGACCATAAATCGGCCTGGATTGAGCGACGTCAATTTGGTGCAGCACAGATTTTGGTGGTGACAATGTCGCACGGATTTGCAAAGACTGAGGAAAAAGGGCCATTTCTGTAGCCTGCACACCTCCACATTGTATTCAAAGATTTTGTGCAGCAGACATCATTTTCTGGGTGGAGTTCCCAGGGCAGAATGTTGTGACGTGGAATGTCTGTTCACTCAACACAGAGCAGCACAATGTTGAAGTGTAGTTCTGCGCAGGCAGTCCCCCGGCAAAGGCCACAAATTACAGCAACAGAACAAAGGAAGCAATTTTTGTCGAAAACATCCTCTTCTGCAGGAAAACTCCGCACACGTAGACAATAAAGGGCTTCTGCCTGAAGCCCTCTCTCTCTCTCCTGTAACAATCTGCCGAGTGAAGCCTTCCAAAGAAATGCATTTAGGCACGAAGCCCGCTTCAAGTATTCCGAATACAACACAAGCTTCACAAGGTACACATGTCTACTCTGGTTTCAGTAGATCCAGCGAATGGCATTGTGGCTTTGTTGCCAACATTTCACAAAGAGCAATTGTCTTGCAAACTGCATACGCAAGTTTTGGTGGCTCGTGGTTTTGTGCCGGGAAGTTGACACAACAGCAGTTGGCAACTGCTTCGGTGTCTCGGTTCCGCTTTTGTTTGGTCAGGCTGAGAAAAAAAATCTGCAGGTGAAATTCACAACTTGTGCAAAACTTTTTTCACAACAAGACCAGAATTATGCAGTTTGAAAGTAAAGCATTGATGCTCCTCTGTAATGGGGGAATCTTTGCACAAAAATCGACAAAGTGGAGGCTGGTAAACAGCGGAAATGGAATAATGCAGGTGTTACCAGGAAACATTTGATGGGCTCCGATTTTCTCCGTAACTCAATCTTTTGTCGACATTTCATACTTGCGGTGGACCAAATGCGCTGTGTGTGTGTTTAACAAACTGCACAGCCCAGACCGGACAGCCCCTCATGGCCAGTGAAACTGTGGCCATTCGTGGCCAACAACTTCATGACCGGGGAAATAAATTAGAAATCGATCAAAAGTCCGCGACTTTGTTCATTTTCCATTGCCTTCTTGACATGAAAAATATTTGCACTGTCATATCCATCTGTATACAGGAGTGCCTGCTCCATCCCCCACATCCATTTAGCGAGTGCCCTGCACGAATGGGACTTTGTTGCTGAGTTTGGCAATCTACATTTCTAGGCAAACAACAGTCGGGAGGCCTGATCAATTGCCCGCCATGCAGCCACTTGTGAAGGGCCAGATTCGTGACAAAGTTCGCTTTGCAGAGGGCCCGGCTATGCTTCTGTTCGTTCTGTCGAAGACAGCAGCAGCAGCAACATGTCGTCAGCTGGACAGACAATTTCATCAACCACAGGGTCTCGCTCTTGTGGGGCGTCTTTGTCACCCGAGTCAAATTTGCGCGGCGTGGTTTGGAATAAAGTCTGTTACTTTCTGCAGACGCACACAGCATCCTCAATCTGGTGGAGGAGTCTTCGTTATTGTGCAGAAACTGCTCCTCCAAAAAATCCCAAAACATTTGTCATGCCAGAGACATAAAATATGTGCTTTTGTCTCAGAAAAACACAAGACAACATAACACCACAATGAAGAAGGGGTGTGATACTGATGCTGTGCCACAACAACCGTATGACTTTATTCAGCATTTCATATTTCATTTTACAAATCCAACCACCGCCCTGACGTTTCACTCGTCTCAGAACTCACACAATCCTCTCTGTGTGGATGAAGTTTGCAGCTCAACACAGATATTCTTCTGGGCCGTAGGTAATCTCTATCTTTTCAACAAAAATGGGACGGAAGCAATCCTGTGAAGGAGATTTTACAATGCCCCTGGTAGCCTTGGGAGGAGGCAGCCATGATATCTCATGAATAGAGCTACTAAATCACTTCGGCGAAGATTTAAGCCCCGAGTGAAAAGCTGCATCTTGGATGCAATGTCCTGCATTCACTTGGTGTTAAAGATAGTATTTACAGTGCGCTGGAGCAAGAAAGCATGCGGTCAATCGCTGACGGGGCCACTGTCATTAGCACCTATCAAAAACACATAAATCGCCATCTTTATGGTGTGTCTGGGTAAGGTGGCCGGGCCTGATACGGGAGACCTGATTTGGAGCAAGAAATTGGACAGTATTGGTCGTAGTAAATAAATCATGGTCTTGAATGGCGGGCATTATTTAACCCCTGACAGTTTGTATTGGTATTGATGGGGGCACATTGAGGCGGAGGGTACCTACGGGATGCTGTACCCCAGAGCAGACCCGGCTCCCCGCGACATAACGGCCCGTCCCCCGGGAAACATCGCCGACACTGGCTAATGCACCTTACCACCCGTTATGGGCCTCTTACAAAGCTTGTCCTCACCATTAAGTCAAACCTTATCACTCACTTTTATCCACCTGGAAAATTTATCTCCTGCAGCATATTTCTTTTCCCGAGTTTCTCTCGCCTTGTCAGGCGAACACAGCTAATTCCAAACAAGGACATTTGCCCTACAGGCTGCAAAAAAAATATTGTTTCGTTGGGTGTTTGCTCATGGTACAAATCTTATCAGCATAACATTTTCTCTGTGGCAGCTTGCTTGAGCCTCATGCAAATAAGCTCCCCGTATATATGCAGGAAATTAGATAAAAATCTCAATAAAGCTTCATCCCCGCAAGATACCGAAGGAACTGGATCCCAAAGATTTTGCAAGCAAAACTAAACCGCTTACAACCAAAACAGGTAACACAAGACAATTAAGTTGTTGCAGCAGCAGCAGCAAAAACCGCTACTGCGCTTCTGAAGGGAAAACGCGATGCAACAACAGAAGCTAATTGAAAATCCGGATCGGACGGACAGGACCTCCGCAGGGACGAGCGGGCGGGTCACGTCCCCGTGATCCGCTCGGGTTCAACCGCCGCACGATGTGCGTGTGACCGCGCGACTCCGCCGCCGCCACCGCCGCCGCCGCCGCCGCCGAGGCGCTGTGGAAGCGGGAGGAGCAGGAGGAGCGGGAGGAGACACAGGTGAAATCCACCGTGGAAAAAGAAAATCCAGGTGAACCAACTGCCCTCATTACTGGCATGTCAACCTGGTGCCAGCCAGAGGGGAACCTCTCTCCTGCGTGGCCTTTGATCACGGTGTTCAATGCCGATCTCACCCCTACTGCAACGCTCTCATCAAAAGCAAAAACTTGGTACACTTGAAGCAACAACTGGCATTGGATTTCAGGATTTCTTCCGAGACCTAAGAGGCTCAACTGTCTTTGTCTTTGGCACGCAAAATCGATGCTTCAGTCCAAAAAATGCCGGATTGCACCTGAGAAAGTGGAATCTCTTGAGTGGCAGGCGGCAGCCTCGTCGAGCGATGCCGAGCGGATGCTGCTTTGTCATGAAAAGATGTGATTTAAAAGTGGAGGACTAATGCTTTGAATCATGCATCTGATCCGGTGTCTCCCCAGGGGGAGGGGCTGAAGTGAATCCTGCGATACCTTTAATGAAACCCGTCTCGCGGAAGCAATTCGTTGCACAGAAAGTATAATCATCCCTGCGTGGCACATGATGAACTTCCTCCTGCCCTGCGATCCGCTGTAACAGCACCGCGCATCACAGATACATTAATATCTGCTGTGAGGCTTCCCTCCCTCCCTCGTCATGACTCATTTTTAAAACCAGAGATCATCTTCAAACAATCACTTGTCACAAAGCACGACTGATGACGCCGCGCGGTCGCGCTCTTTCATTCTGCTTCTCACTGCAGAAATGATATCACTCAGCACGCAAAAAAAAGAGAAGAAAAACGGGGTCTGAAGTTCGCAAAGGGCAAAGCGAAAAACCAAGCGCCGTAACTTGGTTGTTTGATCCGTATCGTACCCAGCACCAGAAATCTAGACAAGCTAATATCCTGAAGCACAGAGGAGGTTTCCCTTTCCGGCACACACCGTAACGCAACTGAAACCAGTGCAAGTTGGGCTGCGTCAGATTTATCGACGGCGGTCGCTCGTACTCGAAATAAGCGGCGCACCTGTATGATTTACTCAGGTCATAAATCCATATTTAGTTCTGGACGAGGAAAACTACAAATAGGCTGCAACTGTCAGGTGGCAGCACCTCCCGTGATTGGTGGAAGGAGCCGTGTAAGGGGCCACCTGGTGCATCCCCCTGCAGCTTCCCTCCCTTCTGAACAAGAGTTCTTAGCCTCAACCTGCAGGAACTTCGCTCCGATGGCAACATTCCCCCAAGAGGTGGTCCCGTCAACCTATTGAACCAAATCTTTTACCAGGGGACAGACTTTGGAACAAAGGATTTTTTATCCTTTTGCGTGTGGCTGGTTCTTGTGAGTTTGAAATTACATCAAAATCACATTAGAAACGGTGACTCAGTGTGAGAATCTGTCAAATCCTGCGCGGAATATTCGGAGGAGCTTTCTCGCGTGCTTCATTAGTTTGATCTGTCTTTATTGTATTTGTTAGCCCATTTCTTTAAAAGGTTTTCCTCACCAGAGACGAATCATTCCGTATGCAACATCACAGTCTGTCATATGCCATCTTCTCTCGGAAAACCCACACAATAACGCAATTTATGCTCCACAGCCGTTACATTTAGATTCAGCAAACAAAGTTTCATGAAATGCATTTCAAAACAAAGCCCTAGCTGCTGCAACTTTCACAAAACTCGTCTCTGTCGCTTCTCTGCAAAAGCGTCTTTCGTTTCTTCACTCCCAGCTTTTGCCTTGTGTCGAGTTACCGAGGAGACCCTTTGACATTTTCCTCTCAGAACTTTGGAGAGAATTTTGTTTCAATCCCCATTGTATTCTCCGCCTTGAAAGCAAAACTATACGTGAAAAAACTTCCTCACAGGTAAGCTTGTGTGCCTCCAGTTCATGTTGCAAGATTTTGCCAAAATCCTGCTTCGCTCTCCCTTCCAACAAAACTTATCAGCGCGAGGAAACTTGAGTGTGCGAGGAACGAAAACTCATTCTCAGATGCACGTAAGCACGGATTTTGGCGACAAACACGGAAAAACTTTCATCCATAACAGCAGCGTTGTCTTTGTATTTCGTTCTGGCATCGCTGTGAAAAGTTCCCAAACCTGAACCTGCAGTGCGCTCTTCGATGAGAGAGAGAGAGAGAGAGAGAGAGAGAGAGTTCACCACCTCGTTTTGAAGACGAACTGGGGAAATCTGTCACATTGCGTTTCAAGGAACCGTCAACGACTTGACAATGCAAGTCGCCCATTTTCCTGATCTATTGCTGCTTCTTCTCAGATCAACTTCCCGTTCCGAATGTCCCAATTACGACTCGATTCCGCCTGTGCAAAAATAAAACCCTGCCAACCCCAGCGACCTGTCCCGTTACTCATTGTATCTGCAATCAGCAAACATCCTGAGCTTCTTTTTCCAATAAATCCCTCGCTCCTAAATCAGCGATCTCGAGGAAATATTTATCAAAGGTGATAGTCGAGAATGAAGGCTTGAGGATAAGGGGTCAGAGTGAAAGGCTGTTGGCATCCAGGGGACGACTTATGTGGCATCGCCATCGGTTCGTTAATGGGGCGATAATGTGATGTGTCACCGCATGGAGGTGGCGATGTGGCGGCGGGCGGTGGGCGAGGCTCGTGTCACCCGCACGTACATGTGCCACGGGGTCTTAGTGCGGATTTCCACCAGATTGGCGCGTATTAATTGGGGTCACCCGCGCACCCCCCAGACCACGTGATCGCCGTCAGGAGCAGCGCTCGGGTGCCCGCGTCTTTCTGCAGCCGGCGGAAGCCGGATCAGGATTAGACGCGCAGATCCACCCGTGCTTCGCGAACTTCCATAATCTGTCAACACTCGCAAAGGTACACATGGTAAGCCTGAGGGTACACATGATTAAGAACTAATGAGCAACGCAGCCTGATACTCAGGATGTAATTTGCGCTTTTTATGCATCGCTGATGACGATCATCGGGGCCTCGTAAATGGGCGTCTTGAAGACGCAACGCGATTCGCCACCTGCAAAATGTGTGTCTGTCAGAGACGTTTCTCAAAGCAGCTTGCGAGACCACTCAAAGACAATGACGGTCCCCGTGTTCTTGAACGGGGCTCATTTGGTGGACAAATTATGCAGACCGTGACACATCGAGACTCATTTGGACTGATCGACCAGCTACAAATTAGACAAGAAATACCGCGGACAGCGCCTCTCCTCCTGACATGCATTTCAATCGAGTCTCATTACAAAACTTTCATGGCTTCGCAAGCGGCTTCCTTCCCGTCGGCCGTGAGCCCGGCGCTCAAGTCTTGGAGACGACATGTCCTGCTCCTCGCAGCAACAACCCCGGAAAGCGCTGCTTTCAGGGTTGTATTCGGAACACGAACTGACAGGTGAAGACAATCAGTGTTCCAGATTTGTCGTTGGGGAAACTTGGCTTCCATTTGTGCAAAAAACGTGTCCACTTTTCAAACTGAATCGCTCCATAAGAGAATATGAAACGTTTTCTCAAAAGGAGAACGAGAGCAATCTGCCTCATTGTTTGCCAATAGGACGCTGGGTGCGTCGAAGCTGGGTAAAATAGCCTTGTCATCAAGTGGAGGGAAATGTGCAAATGGACGCTGTACATTAGTGACCAGACTCCTATCCTCGCACTCGCAAATGACAATTAGCAATATTATTCCTCCTTGCCCATCGTGCACTAAGTGAAACACCCAGGGAGGCTGCATCACGTGCACGGTTGGGGGAATTGCAGGTTTCAAGAGACAAGCAAAGTTTTTTTTCAGTTCCTTTCCTCGTGCAAGGCCGACGCCGCACAGAGCCACAAACACCTTGAAGCAAAATGTGTCCAATTTTCTGCGAAGCTGATTTTAGCACGTATTTTGTGGACAGCTACTTCTTGAAGGGTTCTCGCCAGTGAGCATCCAATTATGCACGTGTAATTACTACCTTGTTTGGGGAAAATTTGCGGGAAAATGAGATCTGGTCTTAATGAGGCTCGTCTGAAGCAGAAGATGCAGGGACAGAGAGAGAGAAAAAGCCTCGACACACGAGAAGCCGGTTCCGCACGTGGAGAGCCTGATCACCACGTTGTGGATGCTCCATGAATAGGTACTTTCACCCGACTGAAACAAAGGGGCCACCCAGACCCGATCCATTATGCTGTCATCAGAGGCGAGCCCCCGGGTTGTGGGGGGGGGGGGGGGCGCGCCGCGGGCGGGCGGGCGCGGGGCGGCGGGGGGGCGGCGGCGCGCGCGGTCGCGGGGGGGGGGGGTGGGCGCCG
>JAAUXT010026408.1_pt1 | contig 63389 bp, 59 predicted proteins | sample 7278171 | NCBI WGS metagenome assembly JAAUXT01 (sample SAMN14350112, study PRJNA611818) | marine sediment metagenome | isolation source: surface marine sediment (1.8m) | place: French Polynesia: Moorea | collected 2018-08
GAGAGAGAGAGAGAGAGAGAGAGAGAAGGGCATTTTCTGGATCGGACTAATTTCGTTGAGTTGAAGCTTGTGTGGTTTCCTTCAGCTCATTCCACAGTATAATCCAGAACAAACAGGAGATGTTTACTCTGCTAATCTGCGAGAACGAGAGCCACTTGTGCTGCACCTGATTCTGATACATTTGGCATCTCATTCACGTGGAAAAGTACCCAAATCTCCCCTGCCATCTGAGAAGCCCTGGTGAAGGCGCATCACCTGAACGTGAAAACATGATCGTGGTAGTTGAACTGGATGTTCCTTGCGACTTTGAGAATCGGCGATGCCAACAGCCCAATGTCCAAATGCGTCTCTGACCAGAGGAATGCAGGCTCTTCTGGAACACGCAGACCACAAGTTGAAGCCGACTTGCTCAGGAGACCGATGCATGGTTACTGAATGCACGATGCAAACACAATTTCCAATTGCACCAAATGATACAATCTTACAATCAAAATCAAAAAGGCAGAAATTGGTAATAAACAAGATCGATCAAGTACTGACAGTTGGGGTCATGCGATCCACAACAAGTTCAAGTGATATAGAGAGAAGTCAGAGGATAAGGATAATGGAGGAGAGAGATGTGCAGGGGAACAATATTACAAGTTGATTGCTTCATCACTGCTATCTGCGTCGAGCATCTCTGTGAGCCCGTTGTCTTTGTGGTCAGCGCAGCGGTTCCTCACTCCTGGGAGCCGCGCTGTGCCCGTCAGTGGGGATCCATCACCGCAGCCTGACAACAAGTCCAGAGACGTTTCTCCCGTTCTTTGGTTTCACCCTCTTCATATGGGCACAAAAGAAAATCAACAATTTTGTTCGTCTGTTCAAAACGTTTGAGTCAAGCACAAAGTTCAAGACGACAATCATCCCGAAAATAATTTTTCACCTTGACAAGCAATCCAACGGTCAGGAGAGGATATTCAAAATCTTGTCTCGGACTGCTTGATTTGTGTGGGGAAGCCTTGGTTTTTGAACACAAGCCGCGCGGTGCGATGTGGCGCAGCCTGGACGCCGGGTGAGCGCCGAGATGCTCCGTGAGCTGTTGTTGACTGTTGCAATTTGCGGTTGATCCATCCATCCATGTAAAACAATCCTCGTGGACACGGGGGAAGCGAGCGGTATCGCCGAGGAGCACGGTGCTCCCTCGTTTAGATGCTCACTGCGACAAAGGCTTGCAGCGGGTGTCCGGGAAGCTGAGGGGTACAGTGAAAAAAGATGAGAACACATTTCAGTTTCCTTGCGTCTTTCCTTCTGTTATCGCGTGTGTGAGGCAGAACGTAAAAATTTCCAAAAATTTCCAAGTCTCTTTGACGCGAAATTAAACAGATTCTTCCGCACTTCGCGAGGTTGAGAAAAAAGAAACTTCAGCTGGTATGTGGAACAACTGAGCTCAGGTTTTTGTTTTCTTTCCACAGCGGATGAACCAGCCTCATCACATCATCCCCATTGCGAGCCTTGTTCGTATCGGTCCATACAAGTACAGCAGCCTACCTTATTAAGATGAACACCCCAGACAAGCTGCTATCTAACAGGAAGCATCGCAGCTTAATAAGTTTGCCTGTCCTCAGCAAGACCATTATCACCAGATAAAAAAATGAGGACCGGACAGTGATAACCTTGCTGTCCACTAAATCATCAGGCAGCTTTTTGTTTTTCCCCTAGAAATTGCTTCTTGTAGGATTTGTTGTTTTCACCGAACCTCGCATCAATCAAGCAGACTCTCAAGAAACTCTTTGAAAAGTTTGTTTTTTTACACAGCAGTGCAAGCAAGCTATCCAGATGGAATGTTCTTCCTGGTGTTTTTGTTTTTCTCAACTCAATGATCAAAAATCAGATTGTGAGTCTGATGAAGAAAGACGTATCGTACCAAAGAACGAAACGAAAGTTCCAAATTTTTGTGGGAGAGGAAAAAAAAAGCGTCAGCTTGTGTCTGAACACTTGGCGACAGCGACCGAAGAGAGCAATCGTCAAAACGCAGGATATCTCCATTTGTGCGTCAGGGTGTGATTACTGCGTCGAGCGCGCAATGCGGGGTTGGGATCGGCACCCCGCTGTGGACACACGTGTAATTTCCCCCGCTGTTCTCCGCGCGGGTCCCACCCCCAACAGATAGCAGAACTCCCCGCGTAGCGTGCTTTCTGAGAGACATGAAGAACTTTGAGAGCACCCCGTTGGACTCCTGTTTCTTTTGGTTGCCAGGGGTTCCTCAACAGTTGACTTCTTACAGTGAGTGAGAAGAAAGGTATCAATGGCCGCGGAGAACAGGTTGTGTGGAAGATCGCGAACACGTGTTCAGTCACGCTGAGGTACGCTCAAGAACTCTACCGTTTCCTCTTCTCTTTTGGTTCTCACCTGAAACCGTCAGCGTCGTGTTCCCTCCGACAGGGTGAGGAGGCATCGTCGCGAGTGACGAGTCAGCGACTGCGACAGCTCGGAGACGCGGCGGGAGCCAACGAGCTGCCCTAATCACAGGTCCCTCCCCGCCGACTGTCAAAACCGCCGCAGCCATCCTCCCCTCTCACCCGAATTATCACTCAATTTGGGGTTTCGAGTTGCAGTCCGTCGACCGCTGGCTCCGCACGAAGGGCCGAATCTGTCTGCGCAGATTTGATACGGGTTTCTCGATTGATGTGTGTAACAGTCATGAAACAGATGTCTGCGACATTTTGGCACATCCTCCTTTCAGAAACTTTCAAGAATGTCGAGAGAAGCACTTGTACCTTCGTTTTTGCAACCTGTCCAGGATTGTTCCTGAAAATCTTGTGTCTGTATCTCTCTTCCTCTCTTCCTTGCCCATCTTTCTCTTTTCATTCTCTCAAACGCCCACTCAAGTATTTGTCTGTCTGTCTGTCTGTCTGTCTGTCTGTCTGTCTGTCTGTCTGTCTGTCTGTCTGTCTGTCTGTCTGTCTGTCGCTCCTGCCCCCTCCCTGTCCCTCTCAGCTTGCTGGTGGGATGGTAAAGCAAAATGGCTTCGTGCTTTGCTCACTTTGAGTGTAAAAATGCTTGAAGCTCATGCTGAAACGCCAAACAGAATCTATGGCTTTGAAACGAAAAGAAGTCACTCTGAAGTCACAGACCAGACACAGGTAGGAATGCAAGCAGACCAAGACAGAACGTGGAGACAGCCCTTCCAATTGTACCTGCCATTACATTAATTAGACAACACTTATCGGAGCAATTGCGATACATATCTTTGAAACAAGGCACAGATAGGTATCTAACGTCGTGGCGGTTTGAGAAAAAAGTTGTCATGGAGTCTGAGCTATGGCGTGAGCCTTCCGCGGCGAAACTGAGAAGAAGAAGAAGGGAACTCGCGTGTTTCTGATTTGTTCCCACGAAAATATCCGAAAACGGAATGCAAAAAAGCTGGATTTCAAACAGATGTTTTGCAAACACGCAACGTCTCATCTGAATACCCTGACACAAATGGGACTCTGTCGGTCTGTTCAGCCCACTGCCGCCCATCCGACCCACCCTCTGGCAAAACTGACTTCTGGCCCAAATGTATTGGATCGAAGGTTCAATCCAAACCACCATTTTCGGAACGGAAACCAGAAAATCTCTCCCTTCCCTCGAGACTGTGGCCTAAGAACTCCAACATGTTCCCCTTCGGGCTCAAAATTATTCAGTTAGGAGCTGGTGCGACGGAGTGCAGAGGTGAGGGCAGGCCTCTCATCACAGGTAATTTCCTTATTACTTCAGTAGTTTTGCCTTCTGATAAGAAATATGTTCCACGAAAGTATTTCTTGATGGTGTTGAAGATACCTTTTCGGCACCGCTGTCATCTTTATCAAACGCTGCGATCCTTTCAAATACTGGATTTGCTCTTTCTGGGCACATGTATTTCAGGAACAAATCTGTTCTGTCCAGGCCTGGCTTCGACTGGGGTCCTCTGGGCAGATTCAGTAGCCTGGTGGCCCCGGATCCTTGAACCCAAAGGACATTTCCTTTCCCCAACGCTTCGTGGGTAAAGACACGAAATACCAGATCTTGAATTTGTCCATGGTCTGACCCAATGGGAAGGGGCAACTCCAACTTCAAAAACCACCAAGAAAAGGAAACGAATTTGTGACTGCGGCTGTTTTGTCGAAGAGAATCCAAATGTGCTCTGGCGAGGCCCCAGCGCGGAGAACCAGCTTTCTCGCGCACAGAAAACAACTTGTTTATGTTCCTGAAGAGGCAAAATTCCCACAATCATCAACGTCTGTCCCAGTATCTTTTGGGAGGATTTCTCATATTGCACCCAGCAAATCTCCACGCATGAAAAATTGCAATCCCACAGTTGTCAAGTGTGAGTAAAATGATATGTCTGTGTTTGGGACGGACCGCGGTTGTGCGATGCAAATCTCAATCAGGACCCTTCATTTGCTGATCGCAGATACCTTGGTATTAAGTACTATAGATCTCAGAGCGCACAATGATGGCTGTGTACTGCCGTATTATCTTACAATTTATTGCTGAGATGAAATGAAAAGGAGAAGAAACGCAGATAAGATGCGAGACAAAGATGCGAACCCAACGTTCCCAGACCTGCTGTTGTGGCTCCGACGTCTGCAACGAAACACCATTTTTCAGTCACCAGGAAAACTGTGAAACTTGCAAAGTCCGTTATTTTCACGTGTCTTAAAATCACCGAACACTGCATCATGATGAACGAAAAGAATGACATTTTTGTCAGACATGAGGGTAGCACACACACACACGCACGCACACATGATACAACCCCCCAGTTTTGCAACGGTCAGTTTCTGTAAAGTACGAACTTTGTTGGTCAGAGAAGTAACAGCAAAAAAGATTTTTCCTGTGCGAGCGAGATCCTGAGCTTCAGGGTGGAGATCGGGAGACAATTTGTTTGGGCCAAGTGGATCAAGTGGTGTGTACAACACAAACAGGTAGTTTCCGAGCAGCGCTGTCCTCGTGTATCTTCTCGACTTGTGTTTGTTTCCAGCCCATATCTAACCCTGCGATCCCACTGTGTATTCACACTTGAAATAGTTTTGGGGTAATAATATCTCAGCTACAATGTTTGATAACTCCGGCACCTGAACCTGTAAACAACAACACGACGAATCCACGTTGAAATGTCTGTCTGTCTGTGCGGCGTATCAACTCTGTGAGAAGTCAGCTGTGATCAAAACTTTCTCTGTGCTACTATTTTCCCACAGAAGTGAAATAGATTGGTAGCACGTCAAGAGGGCAGGAAGGAAAACTGAAGTTCCGCATGTAATTTTGTGAAATGTGCACCCCCAACTTGGCACCTCAAAATTTGGCGTCAAACTCCAGGGCATCGCACGAACCCGTTGAAATCATTTGAGTTTGAAGTGCTTGATCTTTGCAAACAAATTTCCCCAGCTAATTCCAGTTGCAGCGTTTTGCAGAAGCCTTTGTACAGTGTACGGCTGTGTGTACACTGATCATACTGCAGCGATGACAGGACAAGATAGAAGGGCTGCAGCCTGGACCCAGCGGCGGGAACCACACATTGCGTCAAGTGCGCCCGGAGATTCAGCAATCCCGTGTTTACAAAACACGTGCTGAATGATGTGGACGAGAGAACGAAGCGGCAGAGAGACGCGAAGGATAGACAGGCAGGAGTGACAAAATTCCCGTGGCGTGGCCTCACGCTGAAGCAGAGAGCAACAGATGAAATTTGTGCAGTCCCTTGTTGCGTGTTTCGTTTCGAAATTGAAATTTCGCGTTGGTAGTCTGGGTCCCAGCTCTGTTCGTGAGGGGTGATTGACAGATGTCAATAATCACCAATCAGATATCGCACAGATTACTGCATTCCCGGCCAATCTGAAGCACGCGCGCAATTCGCCGCTCAGACGCACCGGGTGAGGGCCAGGAGTCGCTTACAACAGAAACATTTTGCAAGTATCCGTTGAGGCAGGGGGTAGTCTCGCCTGTGGGTGGGGGCGACCCACAACAAAAACATGCCGCGAATTCCTCAATGGAATCGATATTGCACTCTGCATGGTTGGTGAGATTACTTCATCCGGTTGAGCAGCTCGGGTGGACCCAACCTGCAGCCTGGGTATCGTGCAGCAGTTTGGGAGAAAGCTACCAACTTTGAAGAATCCCGAACTTGTTCTTCCGGAGCAGAGAGAAGATGGTCACAAAACTCAGGTCTTCAACACGAGATCACCAGTCGGTTGGGGAGACAGTTCCAAGGGACCCGATCCCAGTCTGAGTTTTCGGAAAAAAAGGACACGTGAGGAGCCAATCCATGCCCACCCGTGGAGACGCGTTTTGCATTTGTTTTCATCTCAGTGGGGTCGAGACGTTGTTTTCCTTGTACTGGGATCCTGCGCGCCGGTCCGTTCCGAGTTTTGACCAGTTTTGTGCTTTTGGAACTTGGGGGATTTATGGTGACAAAGAAATGGTGAAGACTGCGTTCTTATCAGAGCAACCTGCTTCCTGGTGCACACCTATCATCAGCCCTGACTTCCTGCAACTCAATTTGCGAAACTCAAGCGTGTCCACGCGAAAAATTCACCAGTTGCGTGCAGACTGTCGGACTGTGCGTGATCGGGGCAGCGCTAGCAGAAACCTGTGGGAGGATGATTGGAATGCCTCCGATCTTGGGAAAGAGTTCTGCTTGCTGAGTCCTTTTTTTTTCCGAATCATGTGAGATTTCTTCTTGTTTGTGAGGCAGACAGAATCAGATCAGATCAACACAGGGCGAAGGTGCAGCGATCCTTCCGAAGACAGGGCAGGTATTTACACAAGTCACGGCGCTGGGAGCGCCGGCTGTCCATCTGAAAGTTGACTTGTGGTTTCATGAGATGCACGAGAACAAAGATCACTGAACAAAGAGGGTTAATTTTTGTTGTTCCGAATGGACTGCTGAAAGCCTGTACCAAGAAGACAAAGAAGACACAAAGTTCTCCTGCTTCCGAGATCGGCAGAGTTGAAATTCTTGTCAAACCAGAAAAGAAATGATTGTCAAATCTTTTTTGACACCAAGCTACCTTTGTTGCTCATTTCTCAGGTTTGGCCCTGTGAACACTTGAACACAACAAAGGTGGATCCGCAAAACAAATTTTCACCAGAAAAAAATCAGACTTTTCGTACGTGTTCTGGATGCTTAGGGTCGGCCCCCGCTGGGCCCGGCAGGCTGAAGCGTTTACCCGTCCCGCCGTCCGTCCTGATCCACGCTCGCGATAGTTGTGTGAGTAAATAAACGCGCTAAGTGAACGCTGACAGTTGTGAGCCGAAGATAAATATATTGAAAAAACATTAGAAGTTGAGCACTGAAAAACTGGTACTCAACAAAGCTCTTCTTTGCAAACTTGCAGAAAGAAAAGCTGGTTCTGTTCCACCTTTTTGAAATGAGCGCGAATCTCAGACAAAACGGCTTCACGTCGCCCTTCAGAACACTCGAGAATTCCACGTCAAGCCATTCCGAGGTGCCCAACATGCTGTCCTCGTCAAGATTTCTTTCTCTCCAATAGACTGCTGTTGTGACCTCAGAATCAAGGCCCACAGATAAGGTGAGTGTTGAGCAAGGATAGCAACACTGATACGGACTCATACTTGTAGTATCAGGTGCGACATGCACTGACCAACAGAGATGACCGCTCTAGATTCCCGAGATGACCAGCGATATTCTGGTCAAGCGGGTCGCGATGCTGTGATAGGCAGTTGTTGGGACATGCCAATTCATTTCGTATCAGGACTAACACGTTCGTATCAATGTAACACCAACCATCCTCACTCCTGGTCTTCACCTGCCGTGTATCAGAAAAAAAATTGGGCCCAAAATGTTGCCACAACACTTGTACCGTATTCACCCCTGTATAAGTCGCACCCAAGCAAAAGACACACCCCAACTTTTGCCTTGATTTTCTGGTATCAGGTTACACTGAAAATGTAGTTATATCATACCCATGTTTCAAACCTCTGCAAGCGGACTGTGTCCTGCGTGATGATTTCTTGCGCAACTGCAGGATTTTCAAGCCAGATCTGCGCACACACAAACATGTTCATTCAGTTTGAAGTGATCCCCGCCCGCTCGTCCTGCCCTCCATCCATCTCGGTGTGCGCGGGCCCGGTGTCGGCCGACTGAGTGATGGGACGCGGCGTGACGGATCGAGCCGCAGATCCACAGACTCGGTGATGTATCGCCTTCTCATCAGTCATAGAACCCGACACTTTCTCGACTTCGTCGCGCTCCAGGAGATGGACTTTTAATTCCACATATTCTTGGGAGTTGGACTGCAAATAGTTTGGTAATGGAAATTGTGTTTTTGGACATTGTTTCAGACCTCTGTTTTGACGAAAAATGCTGTTTCTCCTCGCGTCTCCACAGCAGGAAACTGCAGGTGTAGCAGGCACGCGGTGCTACTGTCACTCCTGCAGCACCGACAGAAGTTCTCAACGAGAAGAAACGCAAAAACGCAATGGACAAATCTGAGCGCGACGACTGACAATTACCTGCAAAGGCCACGTTGTGCAACAGCTGAAAAGCCGGTGGAGGGATCGTTGGGGTCGTTCAGAACTAACGAGGGCAACACATTGCAAGCAACAATGGAACTCCAATCCCACCTCCAACTCAATAAATATCACATGGAGGCCAAACGTGTAATTTTCCATACCCACAATGAACAGCTGATTCCCCATTTGGCTTTCAATTCGGTAGATCGGAGGTCAGTCTGCTTCCTGCAGCTCGGTGTCTCAATCACCCAAATTCGCAGTCACTGTTTCACCTTGAATCAAGCTCCATACTCGTTGTGCAGCGACAAGTGGAGAATCTCTCAGAGGCGGCAACCCGAAAATGCCAAGACCTGCGATCCTCAAAATGTTCCTCTGCTCACTGATCGCAGTTCACGCGTGCAAGTTTGTTGGGGTCGAAGGTTTGAAGTGAGTGACAATAGAATGAACAACGGAAACAACGAGTTTTTGTTCGTCTTGGACTTTGTTCAGGTTGAATTTCCCAATCCTAAAACGCATTCAATGAACCTGATGTGGACATTCTGGACTGGACTGGGGCGCCCCGTCGCGGCCAAACAGTGCACCACAACTGTCGTTCTGAGAATCATCGGAGTGAGCTTCATCGCAGAAGCCATGTTTGAGCAACGCAAAACAAACCTGTTCGGCAAAACGATTTGCGCAACAAGATCATATTTTCTGAAGCTTCTGTCCACGGTTCCAGCAGGAAAGAGGAACAAACCAAGATTGTGGTCCACTCCAGAAAACTCATGTTGAACTCCTGCGATCATTGTGCGCTACGATGGAAAAGTTGAGCAGATTTGTGCCGAGTTCGCTGTGATGGTGTCGACTCCCCTTTTTGCCTGTGTTTGACCAGAAAACAAGTCCATAACTTCAGAGATCTTGCAAGTCATCAGAAAGACTGCGGCCTCCACAGTGTTCAGCTGTGCGCAAGTTTACAGCCGCTTCGAGTATTGTCTTTCACAGGAGAATTGCGCAGGGCCCTGTCCATGGATTTATCCACAATGACTAAGTATATCAGATGACCCGAGGTCTAAGTCATAACAATATCTGGCGGTCCTCAGGGGTCCTGGGCACAGGCGGGGCCGGGAGACGAATCGAGCCCTGGGGAGCTGTAGCTCACCGGGCAATGGGCCTCGGATCCCCCGGCGGCGGCGGCGGCGGCGGTGCTGCGGCTCGGGCCGAACCCCGCGGGCGGGAGGCTCCACCGTCACGGCAAGTCGCCGTGGGCTCGACGGGGAGAGGTGAGGAGCTTCACTCGGAGACTGAACCCAGGGTGTTTCACTTGAGGAATTGTCATCCACTCTTTGATTCATACAGCATGAAATCTTTGTGTGAATCTGAAATACCAGGGACAATCTCACCACAAATGTTTCCGACAGTTTTGGGTTCGCGAGAAGTAGCAAAACGAACCAAAACCAAAAGAGATACACGTAATTTGTACGAGCGCAAAGTCAGTTTCTTGTTCGTCAAGTTTGGTGCAATTTGACCACTGTGTTCAGTGCCAGGTTGGAGAGAACTTCGTCCCTTTTTCCAGTTTCTAGGCTCCTTTGGCAGCTTGGATGATCACGGATCTTTTATGTCTCCATTTGTCAAGTGGCCGTGACGTTCGTCTTGGATCAAACGTCGCGTATCTCAATCGAGATCCGACTAACGACTCGCTCGCTTCCCGCCCTGTGGAACCGAGTTATCACTCCTAGAGACGTGTCCTTCTTGTGGAGGCTGCGTGGCTGCTTCTACGCAACTCGAAAGAAAAGTTTGACTCGAGGCAATTGTTGCGTCGCAAATGCGAGACGCAGAGCTGCATGGTTGTTTTTTTTTTCGTAACATGCAAACACTCAATCCATTTTTCGAGTGTTTGCGAGTGTGAGGCAACCACCAAATTTTTCACCCTTGATGCGGATGAAGAGGCCCCCTTCATAAACTGTGGTTCAGAGTCTTGTTCTGTGTGCGGTTGTGGTGGACCGCCGCAGAGCGATAATTACGACCCGTTGTTCGTCGGTTCCGCCGCAGCTGCAGGCGAAACCGGAAGCTAGGGCGAGACCGCGGTTTCCGTCTGTCGAGCACGTGGTCAAGGAGCACGTGGTCAAGTGCTCACAGCTCTGCAGCCCCAAGAAGACAGCACCTGATGGGCACCGGAAAAAGTTCTCCGTCGTGACGGGTGGGGTGAAGAGAAGCAAGAGACCCTCACCTGAAAGACCTGGAGCACACAGTCACAAGATCGCGTGAAACAATATTTTGTTCTTCTTCCTGGTCTGGATGTACACACACGTCGAAGAGCTGCATTAGTCTCGGGAGAAGAACCCAGAGTCTGGTGCGCTGGAAGGCACACTTAATCGCAACACTTGACACGTGTACAACACACATTAGCAACCCCATTGTGCACAACCAGCTGCAGGTGTGAAACTTGGGAGTGGGACCACACACGATACATCACACGTGGAAAGGTGTAGAATTGGGGGGAAACAAAGAAAAGGCAAACGTTGACGAACTTTTTTCAGCTGTACGCAAAGGCAAAGCGCAAAACTTTGAAACTCGCACACTACCAGTGTTGCTGATCCATTTCACTGCACTCGGACAAATTGTAGTTTCTTCACGCGAAATTCAGCCGAACTTCTGTGGCAAAAAAACGTACCGTACAAAGAAACCAAGAGCGTGCATGCTCACGCGTCCCCACGAACAATCAATCCACTTGGGCCATTGTCCACAAACGTCGAGTTCCTTGTCACATAATTAAATTTTCAAAACCTAAAAAGGACTCAAAGCCCGGGACATCCTCCCTGCGCAGCAGCTTCGACTCGGACCGAGCAGATAAAATTTCAAAGACACAATTAAAAAGTGCAGCTATCAGATACGCACGTCGAAAGGCAAAGGGCAAAAACGCCCTGTTCCACTCAACCGCGCTTCGCAATATGGTGCCCGTGCATGTTGGTATTTCTCACTTTGAAGCCTTTGTTTCTGCACACAGCGTGTTTTTTCACCCGAGATGCCTGCTTTCACCTTCCCAGCTGGGCTTCGCCCTGGTGACTATTGTGCTGCTCAATCACACCCCCTGGTGGGCACTTTTGTTTTTCTGACAGCTTCAAGATAAACACAATTACACGCACATTTTTTGCCAATTTTCCCCTTCCATTAAAGTCATTTCAATTCTTTGGATGAGGAAACAACACACTACTTTTTGTTGCCAGCTGAAACCAAAAACTGAGAATATCAAAAGGAGGCAACATTTTTGTTCTCGGAAGCAATTCGGCCTCAAGACAGAGCAAGCCAAAAGTGACCCTTTGACACCATTCTTTGCAGAACGCTTGGGTCTCAAGACAGTGTTTCAGAAAATCTATCGGCCTCACATTCGAACTCATCCAAGACATCTCAATTGGAATCCTCTTGTACCTTACTGGTCGTTCATTTTGCCGCTTTGGAGCACAGCTCGACACATCATCTCCTCACGGAGTTTCCTGTTTGTTGAGACGAATACATGACATTTCTCATCTGCAGCACAAAGCCGTGCACACTTGGCGCTAAGATCAGGGCGGCAGCTGCTTCACACGTCTTCATCGGCGCGTCCGGGTCGAGCCGGGCGGCCGGATTGACGGCGTCTCCCCGGGCCTGGGTCGGGTGCCTCAGCGCCGCTGCCTCCATCGCCGCCCCGCGTCATCTCCTTATCTGCCCCTGCCATCTGCATGCATTCCGTCCTCCCGTCTCGCTGTGTCCGGGATGCGCACACTGCGACTCGTGGATCCGACAAGCGCTGCGTTTTCTGAACGAGGACATCAGGACATCAGATCTTCTCTGACAGCTTTGTCAATTAACTTCGTACTGTGCACAGGCAAAACAGCATCCGTCCTGCTCTTCACGGGAAACAGAAAACTTCCAAGTTAAATTTTTCAAGCAGCCTAACAGCACCAGGACCCGATTCGCAGGGTCTCGTCTCACAGCGCAGTCTTCCGCACAATTAACCAGCTCGGGTCCTGGGGTCGCTGCCCTATTAACTGAGACTGCGCTCCGGCCAGCTTTGATGCCTCCACATTGTAATTGAGGTCACTGACGATCCACTTATCTCCCCGCGCAGTTTATACCACAAACCCATTATTCCGCAATTAACTTGATAACGCTTTTATTTCGAAGCTCATGTTTCCAAAGTCTGCAGCTCCCTACGCGCGGCTTGCTTGTGAGGAATATGCATGGCATTGAGGGAACGTAACAATGATGTTCCGCAGACGGTTATGGAGCGCGCCGTTCTTGCAATGGAAATGCACACACAGGCTGTTTTGAAAGATCTCGACATGACATTGCGCACGGGTTGTGTCATGTCGTCACAAATAAAGATCTTAACAATCGCATCGAGTCGAGCAGCAGCAATTGACACCAGTGGCGATTTGTGCAGTGGTTTCAAGACCGTGAAAAAAAAGAACAGCAAAGAATCAAGGACAATCTTTGTTCGTTGAAAACTTTGGTTCTTGTGAACCAGGTTTGGATCGAAGAGACGGGTTTGTGAAGCAGGTGCGCGGGTCAGTTGTGCGGTGCGTGCGCGATCTATGGGTCCAGATTCTGCGGGACGCCTCCCTTTGGTGCATCAGAGAACAGCGGATATCTGTGGAAGGGATCCAGTCTCTGAAAAAGACCCGACGTGCGTGATCTCGTCATTGAGACCGAGGAACACTTGTGGACTCCCTGATCTCACGCAAGCCATTCTTGGAACGTACGAGAAAAAGCACCAATTTTCATGTTGTTTCATTGCAACAAGAACGCAAAGTTCGAGGCCCCATCGCCGTCAATGTCATTTCCACAAGGTCAGGTCTTGAACTTGTGCGAATAGTATTGTCTGCAATTGCCTGGGTGCAAAGAGTAAAACTGTCCTCCGACAACTCGGAGTTCGACTGTGAAGTTTGGCAAATCCAACGTGGCCATTTCGGACCCTTTCCCTGCTGGAAGTCTCCTCAAGTTGCTGCCGCGTCCAGCGCTGCGAGCTGCAGATGTGAAATGACAAAATTGAGACCAACGCTGATGGGCAGAGTCATGATACAAATTAATTTTTCACACTTTAATTAGTGAATTGAGATCGCATCTCGTTATAATTTTGTGAAATTGGAGAGAATCAATTCTACACGTTTCACACACAAACGGATCTATAACTCTTGAGCGGAAAGTGTCGTAACATTTCTGATACAATCGCTATGCCTCTCCAGGACAATCGCAGGTAGCAAGTACATAGCGGTGACGAGTAACGTGTTCCCTGTGAACCCTTGAAACAGGTCTTATTCAAACAAAAGGAATTTTACTGCTGGCGTTTGAAGTTGTCGACGACTCGTTTGCAAGAAAATTTGACCAAGCCGGACCCCCAAGAACTCATCACAATGGGGCCGACTGAAGTTGTCAGAAGGACGTTCAACAACTGACGACTTCGATTGAAACGTTTTTGTGACGTAGAAATTCCCAGGGAAACTCGATATGACATCACGGCGGCAACAGACCCTGCGTCGAAGTGATAAGAACAACTGCGTACACAGCCGCAACAATGGCCAATTTGAGAGACAAAGGATCCCCGCAGATTTCAAAATGGGGTAAAATTTGAATTGCCACCGATGAATTTTTGGCACAAAATTGCAGCAACTCGTAACTGTTTCTTCCAAAAGTAACTACAGAGGACGAAGTTGGAAACAGCTGCCTTTTGCGGAAGTGTTCGCTGTTTTGGGCGGAAGAAGCGAGGTGAGAGGATTTTGGTTCAAGCCGGTGAGAAGCGCATTTCTGCCCGAGTTTGATGAGAAAATGGACACAGAGCGACTTGGCTCAGCACAAAGCTGGAAAGCCATTTCGCAACAGCCTCTGTTGCTCTGAATCAACACATTCGATCAAATATTTGAGAATCGCAGAAAGGTATCTCATCTCAAACTAGTTTGGGTATCCATTTGTGTTTTGTGAAAGAACCTGAACTAATCACTCATTATGTGCAACGAAAGCATCAAACCGCGCCGATAAATAGACTTCTGATTTTGTTTGGATTATTTACAAACTTTGACAATGGAAAGCTACTTTGCTCGGTTTAACTGTGACAATAATGCATTTTGCCCTGCAGGCAAAATCATAACTTCAAAGCGACATCATTTGCACGGCAGTGGAAGGCACAATCGTTGCGTGGTGTGATCGCTATCAGCTCGTACGTGCAGGGACAGGCTGCAGCCGCGGAAGAACTCCACGCACTTCTTCAGTCTGCTGTTCTCGAAGAAGACGTCTGCTGCAGGACTGCCACTTCTGATCTCCATACAACCACTTTTTGAACAGAAACAGTTGCGCGTATTGGTTTCTATTTTGCCAATTGCCACACTGGACGGGCGGGCGGTTCAAAATTCAAATTTGACTCGGTTCTGCACATTTTGTCCGTTCCTCACACATCCCTCCACATTTCTCCTCAAATCCCAGGTTGTCAAGTTCCCGGGAGCCAAACACAATGAATGAGTCTCGTGTGTATAATACCGTAACCTATCATTCCATCTGATCCGTGCACAGATATTTAAACCATAAATTAAACCTGGATAAAAGAGTAGAAAAACAGACTTGCGGTTATCTAGATGAGAGCGTTGGGTCAGGTTAGTTTATCACGTATCAATCTGGGAAGATGTGGACGATAGAATAGCCAGGCCAAAGACGGAGCTGAGTCCAAATGAAGTAATAGTTAAAGGGCTCTGTGCGGGCCAGATCATAATCTAATGAACTGGGTACTTCTGCAGATACCAAACGGCCATTGTAAATAAAAAGAAATACTTTACAGACCATTTAACTCTTGGGTTCAAGTCCCAAGGTTTGTGCACCCATTGGGTAGGTGTTGCCCTTTGTGGCAGGCTGGACCACGCGTTGTGGTGGTCTTCACACTGACATGCCTTTCTCAACCTCTGTTCTGCATACTTGGTCAATGCATAAAGACGTGGAAAGTGAAGAATTATGTTTGCCAGGTCAAAAAACATAAATGTAATGCGGACTGATCGAACGTGTTCCATGGAGCTGGCGCCTCGCTCACGCGTGCATGGCAAGACGTGTGGAAGTCTGAGGTTGTACTGGGTTGCACTCAGGATATCCTTGGGGCTCCATTTGACACAATATTCAGTCCCCATTGTGGTTCTCTGATAAAGGCACTCTGCTGCAGGAAGATCTTTTGTTCCCTCAGAGATACCGAGTTTCTCAGGAAAATGCATCAACGTGGGCCGGACAGAGAGTTCCTTTCCGGTGGTTGCCTGAGACCCGTTTGGATTCAGCTCAATCCGTTGCTCTGTTCTGAGAGTGAGAACTGAAACTTATGCGGTCTCTCAACACCAAATGTGATTCTGTGTACTGAGTGTCTGTGTCGCAGAAAGCAGCCAATTTTGATGGTGCAAGATGGACTGATCTGGGCGAGGATCTGCCTTGTCCTTTGGAGCCTGCTTGGTTTCTAGCTGTTTGGTCACAAAAGACGATCTCATTCATACGCTCATGACTTTGGTTGAATGCTGGTTTGTCACAATTGTAAAATGTTCAATTCTAGTTGTGTCATCGAAAGAGCAATACTGCAGCTGTGCTTGCACGTTGGGGAGGACACACGATTCTGCAGATTTGCTCCTGCGCGTTCGCTGCGATCGAGATGAATATTGATGAGGTTTGCGCACTCCCCGTGTCCAATGGAAACAGGAGGAAGATGATCGATCTGATAATCTAACCACAGGTTGGCAAGCGGACCAGCTCCACCGCAAAAAGACAGCCACTCTGCTGTTTCTTGTTGACTGACGGAAAAAGTCACAGGAAACAAAAACAAAGCAAGAAAAGCAAATCAGACATCGTTGCAGGATCCTTCGAGCCAGTTTCCTGCAACTTCCAAGTCAGAAACATCTTCTTTTTGTTCAAGAGAAAGAAAGAACCTGAAATTTCTCTGCCACAGACACCGTTTGTCTGACCCAAAATGGTGAAGAAACCAAGTCCTCGTATGGCAACCACAGACCAGGCGCTGGGTTGGGGTGACTGTTTTTTGCTGAAACATCTCGTTTGTGAGTTTGTGAGCAAAATCCTGGCTCAATCCAGAATCCATACATATGAATAGACAACTGCATTCGTACCAATCAATGTGGTTTTGTTGTTTTCTGACTGTTCAATATGACACTTGGAACGCAAACAATTGCTCTCACGTTGGCCATAATCTGGCTCTTTTTCTTTTCTTGGAGTATGAAAGTTTAATGTTATCTTTTCACGATCAAGAGAGACTAGCCAAATCAATTGGTTTTGCCACCACTGCATGTGAACCACAATGAAGTGAGGTTTTCTCCAGCTCAAAATTAACCCAGTACAGACAATATTTTATTCAGGCTTGCGGAAAAAACCTGATCCTCGCTGCGATTTGGTGTCGATTCCAATGAGCGCGAGTCATCAAATAATCTGTGTTGCACTTTTATGAAGGAAACAATTGTCATTCGGACCCGCGTGTTTCAGTCTTATCAGCTGCTGAAAGCAGTTAGATGCGCGGTGATTTACATATAAACTTGTGCAGGACGTTGGCGTCATTTACGTTACACCTTTTATCCAACGTGGCTTTGACGTTCACTTTCCACGGGTCGGCAGATCCACGCGCACGGCGAAACCCCAACGTTTTCAACCGCAAGCCTCACCTGTCTGCGCTTTACGTAGCTGTCTGCAGCACTCGCAACTTTCTTCGTCTCAGGATGTGCACTTTTCCAAAGAAAGATTTTCTGAAGATTGCTGCACGCAGGTTTCCCTTTTTTGGCTGCCTGACTCGTGTTGTTCATTATTTGCTGAAAGTCAATCAAGTCTGGAGAAAACCAAGTTTGGTGTTCTGCGCGGAGGAGCCAGCGTTTCTGAAGTTAAAAATTTCGTTGAGTCCTGTGATTTTGGACGTGTGCTGGCAGTACAAAGCGAAACCAACATGGAACCATCAAAGGAAGGTTCCAGAGGCCCAAGAGCCCCCGAGGACCTTGCACGCTTTTCCCTAGTTTTTGTCTTCCCCTCCCCTGAAGAGAAACCTGATAAAACCTGGATCTGCTTCTTCTCATTCATGTTCGATTCTTGCAGAGATATTCAGGCCAAAAATTGGCCTGGAGGGAGGGGGCCAGTCGAGCATTAATGGAGTGAAGTAATGTTGGAGAAGGACGAGTCCGAGGCGCGTATCTCGGGCTGGATCTCGGATGACCTGGAGATGGAGGCGCAGATACGCGGTGGGGGACGCGCCACCTGATCAACATGAAATTTGCATGAGATTCGCCATTTGGAACTGAATTTGGGACCACAACTCTGGACTAAAACACAAAAAGAAATTCCCCGTCATGTGCTTCAGGCATGGCCATGGCTGACACTTTTGATGCACGTGGACGTTTCGAAACTTTTTGCACAACATAAAGTTCTGGGTTCCCGGTTGGTTTGTTTTCTGGTCACAAATTCGAGTTTAAATCCGCGGTTCAACATCCTGTGCTGTCACTCACTCGTGTTTGCACTCCAGGGCATCAAACTTGTTCACATTGACTCTGTTGGGAAGTTCTCAGCAGCCGTTCTCTTTGGTACATGCAGCTCACGTGCATGGGTTGTGCCAAGGGCTGCGCGGATGATCCATCGCAGACCCGACTTCGGTGCACACATTTGGTTCAATAATGTGCGCTCAAAAAGAGCACAAAACAAGAAGAGCAAGACAGATTCTTGTTGATGAAGTTATTGCCCTTCTGCAGATAACACAAAGCACATTAACCATGACACGTGCGACATATGAGAGATCTAATAAACGCCTAATCGTGCCTCCTGTGTCTCTGGCTGATGAATTACCTCGTCTCAGGCGTGAAAGATTCATACCACTTCACAATTCGCAACCGCTGTTCTTTGTGTACATGTTGTGTTCGGGTGAGCTGCACATTTATCAATTGATCTGCGCTCACTACGACGCAGAATATCCATTGTGCAAACAAGAAATGTGCGCAACCGGTGTGGAGTGCAACGTTGAATCAACAGCAATTGGTCTTTCCTGTTAATTGAAGCGGTTCAGATCGGAGCCCTGAGCTCTGGGTCCCGAGCCCTCGTATTCACTCAGCCGTGTTCAGTCAAGAAATCAGCCCTTGATCCAGTGTATTGGTGCGTCCTTCATAGCACTTGCTCCAGTGCGAGGCAGTGATCGTCATGTGCGAATGAGGTTGTTGCTGGATCGTTTATGTTGATGCGTGTGTCTTGGCTTGGTCGGCAGGAGTGAGAAGGACGATTCTTTGACAAGCAGATCTCAGGCTGAAGGGTCATGCGCGGGAACGTTGTTGATCGAGTCGATACGCTGCTCAGGTTCGTGTCTTTGTCAGTGCACGACGATCAATCATTCGCTGCCCTGTCAACGTGTCCCAACCAATCACAAATCCGTTGCTAACTGGGATCCATTGCCTTTCCGATGAGTTTCACAGTTACATGCGTCTGGGGGTGATCTCAAATTCTGGGCACAAATGAAAAAGGGGTTGTCTTGGGTGACAAATTCTGCGGAGAGAAAAAAGCCAACAGGTTAGTTTGGTTCTCACGGTTTGACACCAGGGTATGCGACTGGTTCTCTATCGTTGCAACGATTCACAATGTCCTTTCGTTAAGGGCGCACATCGCAAAGAGCCTCGTGGACTTCAAGTCAAGAAACGCCGGGAAAAGAAATTTGGTCGGAGTGCACAAAGTTAAATTTGATGGAGAAAAACTCCCCAGGGTCTGCTGTTTACAGTCCTGAGTGAGTTGTTTTGGTGCAGGGTCGCCACACACGATCGAGGTTCGTGAACATCTAACATAAATCTCGTAATCTCTCGCTCTTCATCACGTCGCATCGCAAGTACTCCGACGCGATTCGTCGAGATAGCGCGAGATCACTCACGGGATAGGACGAGATGTAACGAGCGATAACCTCGTTTTCGCGCTTGGCCACCCTGGATGGATCTGGGGGTCGACGTGAAGGGAGCGTTCCTCGTGTTCCTGGAGCCTGTTCGTGCTGCAACAATCCCGAGCGGAAGAAAATATGTGCACAGGTGTTTGGGTTTTGGACCTGGAAATCTCCAAAACTTTCGTGACACCGACAAGGATGTCTTTCGCGAACGTTCACTCAGATGCACAATTCGTTCTGAATTAGAAACTTGACCACGAAAGCACAACCTTCCTTGTCTGTTGTATGGGCAGCGATCATCCTCAACCCAGCACCACGCGGTGTTCTTGTTCAACCCAGGATACAAAGAAAAAGGATTTCCGTGCAAACACCAACCCTGTCCATGAACCTCCGAGATAAAGCTCTCACCACCCGATGCAATGCGAATTCTCCGTCTGTGCGGATGTCAGTAGATAAGGATCAAACCGTAAAGAACTTCGTGAGATGTAAGAGTCGCTTTCAGAGCCTTGACGGAGACCAACTGTCAAACAGGTCCTGTGTTTTGGCACAAAATTTTACTTTTCAGTTCATTTCATTTTTCAGTGTTTCTCACAGCTAGTGCACTTCGACACAAGGAAATCAAACATGCAACTTCCAGGACCTGGGGTTTGAGACCTCGTCGCACTTGGTCTCTGCCTCGCAACTTCGACAAGTCCGGACACTAACGACCCGAAAGGTCCAGGTTCACAGGACCACGCGACCTGATCTGATCAGGTCAACAAATTAACCGCTGTTGGTGAAAGATCCTTGTTGATCCTCATCCCGAAGAAACAGAACTTTCACCAAAGCTGAGCTGGAGCCGAAGACTGAGGGAGGCACAACAGCAGACACAGTTGCACAGAACCAGGCCGAGGCACCGCTCGCACCGGGACGCGCCGTCGGGCTGTCCACGACCGAGACCTGACCGAGTCCCTTCACATCTTCCGAGTGTACAACGTGTTGAGTAAGATGTGGAGTGTTTACTGATAAACATCCAGCGTATTTACGCCACAGTAGGCCCTCATTGAGCTGAGCCATTTTCACTCGTCGCAGACACGGAGTCGCGGGGGGATCTATCTCAAATGCCCATCTGTTCCCGTCGAACACTTGCAGCGCCGAGGTTTCCCCGCGACTCCCGGCTCGGAACGCTTTCCTCGCGCCCGGGCTGCGCTGAAAGCTTTTCACACAGTATCGTGGCCATCTTGATTTGTCAACAATGAACCACACCTTACGAGTCGCACTTCTGAAATTATCGACGGTGATAATTTTTCTTTGAAGTTTGGCCCCCACAATTGCTCAAAGTCCATTGACGGGACGGGTCTCTTCTGTGAAGTGCCTGAGAAAAGCGACAAACACCAAAGAACAGCGTGTGATCACAGACTTGCCAGGTTGTAAGACGAACAAGAAGATGTTGGTCCTCGTCAAAATCAAGAGCCTGAAAGTCAGGCGTTTCTGCCATCAACATCAGAGATGTTGCGGACAGCAAAACCTGGTGATGACACCGACTCAAATTGAGCTCGACGGCAGAACTTGAGGGTGAGACGAGTTTGCCTTGTCGTGTGGATAATCTCCCAACTGCATCTCCCAGGCAAACTCCGCCCGATGGGACGAGGAGGGAGGGATTCAGAGAACAGGACTCGAACTGGTGACAAAGCGCTGTGTGATTGACCACACCTGTGCACATAATTCACACATCACACTGCAGACGAATGCCAAGTCTCACATGACACGTTTTTATGGTGGCGAAACGTTCCGACAAAATCCCAACAGAAGGCAACACGATGGCGATGGATTGGGTTGGCAGTGGGTGTCTGTATCTTTCTCTGAATCCTTCCAAAATCCCCCCGAGCGAAGAAATTAGGCATCTGTATAAGTCCCAAAGTCATAGAAAAATTCGTACTCTTGAAAAAGAAGCTTGGAGTTTTTACAGGCGTTCATAATTTTTGCTTTGAGGAATTTTGGCTGTCAATTCCACGACTCTTGCTGCCACCAGAGTCACGCAACGTCGTCTCATTTTCTCACGGCTTGGTTCAGTCTCAGTCTGAGCGACGTTCCACTGAAGGCGTTCCCGTCGACGGACAACGAGAAGTGACGGTGTTATTGATGCCAGTCTGGATTTAAATATTTTACACCAGTGTGGAATACGATATAATCTATTAGTGTCAACCAATGATCTATTTGATCTGTTGCCCTCTTTGCGTCAAGGTTGTTTCGTTGTCACCGTATTGGAGTGAGGACCTTGGCATCAAATCCACAAGCAATACGAGCTCCTGTCCGTCACTTGGGGCACTGGGCAAGGAATGGACCACGACTACACCCTTCACGTCGGCTGCAGAAGTCTGTGGTCCGACCTGCAGTCTCGAGGCTTTCCCGCGCCGATCGCTCTGCATGTGCGTGCCTGGTTGAGGCGTCCCCCGGAGGTTGTGCCTCCCCCGACACATTTGGCTGCGGTTCCCGGACAGCAGGGTTGGCACCGTCGTCTCGTCACGCACGCTCCGTCCCTTATCGCCTCGACTTATCGCAACCGCTCATTCATAATGGTAATTCTCAAGCTATTTCATCTTAATTTCGGCCCGCGCATAACATGGCATTGTGTTGTTGAGAGAAAAATGGTGCAATTCCCAAAATTCCACGGGAAACTGGGAGCCGAGATCACAACGAGGACTTGGAAAAACGTTTTCATGTGCGCGGTTTTTTGCAGTTCGAGGTTATCAGGTGTGTTCTCGTTGAGGTTATCACTAATTTTTCCCTTTCTTGTTCATTCTCCAAAGGTAAGTTATCTGGAAGAAAAATCAGGCTATCTCGATTCCCAGTCAGTGTGGATCTGAGAAGTCCTCTGTTATTTTGAATTGTGCAAGGGTCCTTTCTTTACCTCCGAGGACATGCAGCAAAATTCACGTGTGACCATTTGTGTGTGCGTGGCAACAGAGACAGAGAGAGAGAGAGAGAGAGAGAGAGAAAGAGAGAAAGAGAGAAAGAGAGAAAGAGAGAAAGAGAGAAAGAGAGATTCTTTGGATCTTTGGAGTCATCGGAGCAGGCAGAGCAATTGACTGATTGACTGACACAGACAGATACACAGACAGAGACAGAAGGACAAAACAGGTCTGAGTGAGTGAGTGAGTGAGTGAGTGAGTAAGTGAGTGAGTGAGTGAGTGAGTGAGTGAGTGAGTGAGTGAGTGAGTGAGTGAGTGAGTGAGTGAGTGAGTGAGTGAGTGAGTGAAGTTTTGTTGGGTCCTTCCACAACGCTTTGCAACTTGAAATGAACAATGCAATTTGTTAAGACACACGCAGTCGTAAATAACGTTTCAACCACTTTTATAATTCATTTGGCAGCTATATGGAATGCATCCAAATGCGATGGAATGCATCCAAATGCGTAGCACATTTTTCAAAAATGATTTTTGGCCGAAGTTGGTGAGGTCTCTATTGGGCTATCTGCGTTCCATCACAGATCCTATCAAACACACACTTACAACTGTGCTCACACACCTGATCGGCAACTTGACAATCTTCCAAAACCTTTCCAGTGTATTCAGCGATAGACATCTTGCCATATTTTCACCTGGTCCAAATATTGATTGGGGAAAGACAACGTTTTTTTTCCAGAGATTCCCCGATATTCAGTGAAACATTCTGGCACTTTTGGGCCTGCTCATTGAAAAAAATTCCGCACCTTCCAGCCTGACAGAACTCAGGAGCCGTGGCCAAAAACCAAAAATGGAGAAAGGGTGCAACTGCAGTGACAAAGAAAGAAAGAGATTGGATCTGGGTTGGGGTGATGTCGACCTAATTCAGTCATCACAGACATGGCTATCTGCGCTCATCTTCAGTAAACACTGCAACTCGTATCAATAATGCAGGATCCACCTTAATTGCTCCAGTTTTTGTTGTTGTTGTTGTGGACAGATCGGGTGATACGGAGGAGCAGAGTTCAACCCCATTTTCCCGACCTTGACTTCGGAGTCAGAAGAAAATGGAGTAAACTTTTTTTGCGATGATCGACCAAATGTCAAACTTTCAGTTTGATCAACACACGGCGTCGATGTTTTCTACCTGGTTTGTGGCACACGTAGATTTTCCAATTTCGTTCGCCTGCGCATAACTTGGAAGGGCCAAACAGATCGTGACTTGCGAGTGAAAGTGTTCTGCTCTGAACACAACTCAGCGTGGCAATCAACGAAATTCGATGCTGGCAACAAAGAAAAATAAATTTGGCACAAAAATCAAAATATTGGCTCTCCAATTACGGCGGGGCATTAGCCTACGTGGAGGCAAAAATTACTGATGTAGAAGATAAAATGGCATTCTCTGATTGGCTGCCAGTGACAAAAAGCACGTCAACTCAGGTGTGACGTCACGCTATCTGGCACTCAAACGCTTTGAGAAAGCTTCTGTGCGCTGATGTCGTAGAACAAACCACGATTTCTGTTATATTTTGCACAGCATTTTTTTTTTATCCTCGAAACCTTGTGTGTGAGTGTGAAATGCTGGACGTCTGTTTCCGAAGACAAGTGCGCCGTCTCTCCCGTCACTGTTCGGAGCGCGGCAAAATCCGCAGAATGGACGGCGAAGCGCAACGGGACAGCAGTTCGTTGCTGTCAGGAGTCAGTGTCAGGCAAATGTCTTTCATTTCATTCGCTCTGGGCAGCCATTGGTGCCTGCTCCCCTGCCTCCCGAACCCCTCCCTAATTTGTCCAAGTTGCAGTTTGGATCCCCGAAGGTCGCTGGACGTACAACGCAAACGCTCGGTCCCGTTCGCCAATTCGCAGTCTTCTCACGTCGCAGGTGGAATTGTTGTCCACTCCTTCTGAGCTCCATCCTGGCCACCCTTTTTCATGTTGGACGGGATGACTGACTCCCTTTCCTTCGTTGTCAAGGTCTTCCTTCCTTCATATCACTCTTAGATCACCCACACCTCTTCGGTGTGTGCCTCTCGTTGTTTTCGCACGAGCCATTCGTGAAAGTTTGGCCGTTGTGCCGCGGGGTGTGATGCGGACTGCTCCGTCAGGGTCGGGACTCGTCTGACGCGCGGGGACGCAGTGCTTCCTCGGCCGCAGCCGGAACCCGCTCTGATTGCAGTTCAATGCAGCGTGTAAAAGGTCACGTGTCGCCTGATCTATGGCACCATTACTTTGAAATGGATCATCTGCGTCTCTGAGATTGAGCGGGATCGGGAGCGGCGAGGCCACGGCGCCTCCGAACAGCTGATGAGCTGCTGGCTGCAACTGCCCAGGGCTCAGGAGGAATGATGCGGAAAGCCAACACGTTAATGTTTGTTGTTTTGAGCAAACTAAATACATGTACTCCTTTTCTTCGTGTTTAGAACTAAACTTTTATTACACTTGAAGTTTCACAATGTAACATCGTTGTAACGTCATGGCCGAGTCGCTGTGGCAACCTGGTCTCTAAGCAACGGAACAGACTCTTCAGTTTGAATACCCTCAGCTAACACGGTTCTGTACATAATACTTTAAAACAATGGGAAAAATAAGCAAGACAATGAGATCAACCACTTTCCATGAGCCAAAAGCTTGACAATGTGTGAGCTACAATTCACTGAACGAGCTTCTCGACACGTCTTCTCTCTGTCCCCACCATTCCAGGTGGTATTGAAAAAAACACCCATCAACCGTTCCAATTGACTTCGCAGATTCGTAAATTAGAATCTATTGCGGAAATGTTGGTGCGAATGTGAAATTTGAAAATTAGAATGAAATGTTCCAGGTTATTCAACAGATCAAGCGTTTCAAACCAAGTGGTTGAGTGAAACACATCCACCTATCCACACACGTTCAACGAAAAGAAACAGAGCACCGAATAAGAACACGTGAAATTGTACATTTGCTATCCATTCAAATATAAACACTGCTCTGTACAGATTTCATTCAGTACCATTGTCGGCGACGTTCACGTGGTTTCTTCGCATTATGTACAACATGTAAAATTGCACACGCAATGTTCACACATGCACTTGTCACCAGTTCACAGGTTGAAAAAGGTTTCGGTGTCACTCCACCAACGTGAGTGACATCACAATCCTGAGTGACGTCACAAGCATGCCTGGCCTCGGGTGTCATTTCTTAATGACAGCTTCAGTTGCCCTTTCAGTCGTTAGGGGTGCACCCTGGTCATGCAAAGGTTTTTAATTGAGGGTTGGGGGAACAAAACGGTTGTTTCCTGGCGCTCGGGGCGCACGCAGGCAACACGGTCATAATTGTGGGGTTTAGTTGTGTCGCTGCGCCAAGGTTCGGTTCGACTGTTTCGCTCGAGGATTCATCAGGCTCTGTGCGCCAGCGGTTCCTTTGGCGGCGCTGTCCTGACAATGGGTCCAGACAGTAATGTCCCCGACACAGGCCCCTTGGGTCTGCTCAGGCGTCCTCCGGTCCTCCAGGCGAGGAAGTCGGATCTCTGTCCGTTCCTCTGCCTTCGCGCAACAAAAAGCCCTTCGTACAGACCCTCAACCCCCTTCAGCACTCGCAAACCAACATGACTTGTAAAAATCGGAATTTCGGAGGGGGCGGATCGACTAAACCTTTGCTCGCAGTGTTTTTGAGAGCCGGAAAGACACGAGGTGACACGGAAACTGACGCGAAAATTCATATCCACTGAATGGCAAAAACCAAAGACCCACTCAGCGCAACAACGTTTTCGACTCACAATGCAGAAGACTTGCGCGCTGTGTCTCCCCGACAGGATTCCCTTGAATGTGCACCACTGACTAAACCTTCACAACACTGAGAACCGAGGATAAATTAGGAGCAACACGTATGTACATCGAACACCGTCGTCTTCATCAGTGTGTTTCAATGGCCACGACCACAGGTGACGCACGCGTCCTGTTGAGATTCCAGAGACGACGAGTGGTGCCTTGAAATTTGTGTTTCTGAAAATGTGCTCGCGTTTAGATTCAAATGCCTCTGACAATGTGTCAGACAATAGATGATCACGCACGAACATTTCCATTTGAGACAAAGCAAAATTTTGCTGTACACTTATCACACAAACAGTACGAATAAAACTTGGTGAGGGACCGACCACCGTCATGGGGAGTGGCGCATGTGCCAGAAAAGCAACGCTTTTCCGAGTAGCACGGATTCAGAAGCAAAAGCAAGGCTTATGCATGCTGTTGGCAGGGCTATGGTGCGGAAACAGCGATGGCACTGTCAAAGCGTGTGAGCTCAGCCCTTGTACGGACAGCAGGGTCCCCGAGCAAAATCCTCTCGTGGTCAGGTCCGCTTTGCGTCAAGGACAACGGACTTTTCTGGGTTCTTCACAGCACAGGCCAACAGCAATTTCTCTGTTTTCAGTTTGTCTCGTTGAGCTCGGTCCTGCTGTAGATGCACTCCTGCTGCGCGTCCCCTGCTATGGCGGTGCTCGGTCCCTGCGGTGCTGATTGCTAGGCGGTGATGGCGCCGACCATGTTGGACGAGGTGGAGAGGTTGAGTCCGGAGGGGAATCCGCCGGCCGCACCCAGACTCGGCGGACTGTGGCTGCTCGACAGATTCAACCCTGACGAGAAGCCGGCAAGGCTCGAGCCGCCTGCGCCCAGACTAGACGGGTTGTGGGTGAGGGGGAAGCCGCCGCCCATCGGGCTCTGGTGGTGGGCGTGCGGGTGCTGCATCTGCTGGCCCATGTAGCCCATGCCGCCCAGACCGCCGCCGCCCCACCCCATCGGGGCGTGCATGGCCGGGTTGAGGTTGGGCGAGCCGAACGTGTGGAAGGGCTTCGCGTCGAGCGGCCGCAGCAGGTCGTTCATCGCGTTCTTGCCCTTCTTCTTCGACTTGGTCGACATCTTCCTGTTCCTCGTCTGAATCCCGTCCTTTTTCATCGTCAGTGGTCGATTCACCTGCAAACAGAAAAGATAAAGGCGCATTTAGTTTCTGTTTCAAAAACGTGCAGTTTTAGAGGCAAAACGCACGCGAACCCCAAAAGATTCAGCCTGGGAAGTTCGCTAAATCGAAACGTGTGCGTTTGATTGAAATTATCTGGATTTCCAACACGTAAAGGTGTTTCCCAGTTGATCAGATTGCACACCTACGGTTCGCACACTGCAGATTGAAAAAAGATACTTGTTGAAGCCAAACAAAGACTCCTATCAATATTCAAATCACTTCACGAAAAAGCTGAAGCTTCATACATTCGGACGTTTTTTACGAGTCGTGTTGTCACTGAACAAACGAAAGTTGTTTCGCACAACAAAGGATCAGAACAGCCGCACAAAAAGGTGCTGCATACAAATGGGGACGTTGTAAGATCTTGAAGAAATATGGCTTCATTTTATTAATTTATCCAATCAGATAACTGAACATCTGCATGAGCATAGCATTTGTGCAAACATCTTGATAGACATCTCCAAGATACATAAATATTAATGACTCGAAAACACTTGGGACCAGTTTGTGCGGAGATGGGAACGAAGCCAAACTGATTCCGACTCCGATGGCTCCGCAGTTTGCACCTGTGGCAAGGCAGTGGACGTGTGTTCACTGCAGGTCTGTTCTTTTCCAAAACTCTGTCCGCCTCTTGTTGCCATTGCTTAATGGACCTGAACGGCCAGGTATCTGAGCAAACTTTAGGACGGAAGCCAAATGAGTTGGACTCGTCACGCTGCGTCCCTGCATCTGCAGTTTGATCAGCAATGCAATTCAACGCTTGAGTGTCCCATTGCGTAGGCCGAGCAGCATTCGAACCTCCTTTGTACCAGTGAGACTCTTGCTGCAAGTTTCTTGGGAACTTTTGCTTTTGCCTTTCCCCATTCACTCTTCGTCCAAGGCAGCTCGGATTTTGTAGCGGTGGAACAGTTTATCTGGCTTCACCATCAAACCCAGGCGACACTGGGCAGGGATTCAGTGGGATTTGTCTCTGATTGGCCTTGCTGATCTCGACTGATCTCGCGAGACTTAGCTTCAGTTCCAGGCTGAATTTTTATGTCTCCTGGCGACGCGTAGATTTGGCCTGTAATGTGTTGCTTTGGGAGAATAGACAGTTTAGAAGTTGGGTAATAACGTAATTCGGATTTTCTGTGGTTTGGCCACAAAGGACCCAGGTCTGGCAAACTTCAGGAGAAAATTGTTGCCTGGGTTCGTTGCAGTCTTGCCTTCTTTCCAGGGCTGTGGAATTTGTTCACATTCACAACGCAGACCAGAGGTCGACGCTTCTCGCACACACTGCATGTATGCACAACAGAATGTACTGAACCTCAGAGAAGTGACGAGTAGAAACCAAAATGACCAAGCTTTGTTTCTTCTCGCCCGAGCTCTTGAATCTGGAACTCTGAGTTTTTGTTCTTTTCTGCTCATTGGCACATTCTTCGACTCCAGAAAATTCGAAGTTCACGCGCGTCCAGAAATGGAAAGAATTCAGAAACTCGCACGCAAAACGCAGCAACTGGGGAGGACCGAGCTATGCTCCTCACGGTTTCGAAGTCGAACCTCCCAAAAATGCCGGGCGGGCGGTACGTGCGTCGCTTCTGTCCTTTTCTAGCATGTGAAAGGAGCCTTATCTGTTGGCATATCTGGCCCCTGCCACAGTACCCTTTATACCCCGAATGGCAGGCTTACTTTGGAAGGGAGCCCTAATTAGCAAAATACAGCCATTAGTAGATTTTTCAAGCTTTGTACCTTAGCATGTGAGGCTAGCCTTATCTGGACTGCGATCTCGCGTTTTACCATGTGAAAAGAATTGAAAATTCATATTGAGAGCACGAGTCTTTGTGTTGGCTTCCCCGCGGACCGGAGACTGCGCCCCCACAGTGCGCTGCGTGTAGCGTCCACGCAAGTGCCAGATAATTTGAAAGTAACGCAGAATTTGCAGTTTCTACCCATTGCCAGATCTGGAATGATAACTGCAAGTGTTGTGTGCCGGTGGAAACCCGAATCAAGCGAAACCTGTGTGTGATGCAACAAAGTCCAAACGTGTCAACACCCCCCATGCAATGCCTTTTCTGTGAAAATCGGCCCCCGTTCTTTTCGTTGACCCTTTTCTCTGTATTTTTCAGTGTACCCTTGGGCCCCTCGCCGAACATTACGTTTCTCCGCGCCTTTTTCAACATTTCTTACGGAACGTTTCTCGCTACGGCCCCGCTTGTTCCGCTCTGGTCGTGTGCAGGCGGCGCGGCCGAACAATACGCTCGTACTCGAGTTTGTGCAGAACCATTGAGCACGAGGCCTGCGCGCGGGGACTGACGAGGCGGAAATCCAGAGGGAGCAGCGCTCGCCTCGACTCAGGCTCGACTCGGCGGGGTGGGACCCGGCTCTCCGGGGGGGCGTTCGGGACAGATGTTCTCCGTCTTACTCCTGTGAGCAATGGTGTTTCGTCCGCTGGCAGGGAAACAAGCTAAATTTTTCTTGCGCGTGTTGGGTCTGACGCAAAACGCAACTCTACAGACACAGGACAAAGTCTTCACTCAAATCACTCAAACATTGCGGGGGACATTGAAACTGAAACAAACGATTCTGAGGAAGAAAACCGACACAGCGAATGAAACCAATAAAAACATGTAAATTATTGAATGCCAATTTCTTCTGTCACATACAATTTAATTTGGACCTATTTGCAAGTGAATAATTGAAACCAAATTGGAAAAATTGATCCAATTTATTGCAGCCGTGGCAAAGTAATTTGCATAAAATGCAACTCAAAAAGCCTTCCTGGTGATCAGTTTCAATCCGTCGAGCTCTCAGGTGAGTCCACGCAACGTTGTGGACTGCAATGGGCAGAGGAGAAGAGGGATTACAGTCCAGGCCTCAAAGTCAACCAGACAGCACATGTGCATGTTCATTTGGTTTGCCGCAAAATGAACGATGGCGGTCGCGAGGTCTCCTGACCACGGATCAAGCCCCATTAGACCTGATGCCCCTCCGGTTGACCCCACAATGGAGCTCTGAGCACACAGCTGATTAGACTCAGTCACTGAGCACATCCCTCTTTGAGACTGTGGTCAATGCGAGAGCATTGGGCTGTGATCTGTGCAATATGTGATGTGCAGGGGCTGCGATTTGGGTCACCAGACCCTTTGCGCAGAATAATTGTGTGACAGAAACAAGAAGAGGTTATGTTTGGTTTGAAAGATTGATATTCCAAGCACACACACACACACACACACACACACACACACACACACACACACACACACACCCCCTCTGTGAATAGCCACAAAATTCAGCATTTTCTGGGAATATTCTGTGCGGTCTGCATGTGTTGCTTCACAAACAAGTTCGTCCTGGCCTGATTGCAACTTGAACCTCAGCTTCGCAGAAGACGAGGACCTCTTCGCAGCTGAGCATCTCTCTGACCGGTATCAATTACAGATTGTTTTCCCTCGGCTGAACTCGATGCAGCGGAGGCTGTTCCGCCTTCACACCCGATTAACTGAGATCATTGTATCTGCATAAAGATCATGTAAACTCTAACCCACGGTCAGTTAACCCTGACCCATCACTGGTCAGTTCGGGACCACAAGGGAACCAACATGAAGTCAAGCCTGTGCAATGCAAGTGTGGGATCCAGACAATTCATCAGGCATACAAGGTGCTGGCGTGCACACAGCCGTCAGGTCAGTCAAACTTGAGGTACGTGACACAGATGACTAGCTGCCCACACCTCTCGTTCTGTTCCAGACTCGTGTTGCGGTTCGTCATCAGGCACCGGGCGGGAGGCGCCCTGCCCCGCGCGGTCAGTGTGAGCCCCGGAGCCTCCCCAGATCCTCCCCGCTCCGTGAACCAGGACGAGCGGCGGGCTATCTGCACACGGGATCAGATGCAGGTCGTGTTGCAGAGTTTAATTCGGCGTGTGAGACCCTGGTCAACCAGATGATTGCGACCAATCAACCCTGCGTTATCATGTCACGGAGAATCTGCGTCCGCGTGTGTCTCCTTCCCGGGCCCGACCGGACATCTTTGTGCAACGGTTTTGCAAAGTCACAGTTCTGACGTTCGCCCGTCTGCGTGCGTGGCTCAATGAATGCTTGCCACGTTACCGACTTGTTTGTAAGACGTAAGGGTTCGCTCACTGCAAGTGAAGTGTGACCACGGAGTTCGGAAGTGCAGTTGAGTTGGAGTGAGTGATGGTCAGAGAGACAGCACGTGACGGACAGTGCATTCTGATGGGATCTCTGACCTCAACTGGTCTCCGAGGCCTCGGACACTCGGAGGCAATGGACTGGTCACAATCAGTGGTCAGTGAGATTGACATCTAATCAGGCGTGTAAAACACTGAACAAAGGCCCAAAGCCTCGGGGACCTCAGTCTGGTCAAGAATAACAAGGATCAATTCTCTTATCAATCTGTTTCTGTCCGACTCTGGACGTGCAGCACAGACGGCAGAAGGATTTCGCTTTCTGTCCTTCTCGTGAATCTTTGCGAACGCGATCAGCTCCTTCTGCAGCATCTCCAACTGCTGGTCGGTAAAACTTGCCGGTATGTTGTTCGCCAAACGCAGTTGGAACAGTTCAGCAGTGTGAACAGACTTTTTTCTTGGTTTCTCTTGGCGGGTAGCTGCCACCCAGAAGTGCAATGATTGACATGGTCTGTTATTACGGTTCATCCCCGTCCTGTGGAGGTGTCAGTGGAACCAAACCCAACTCAACTGCGCCGTAGCTTCGCTCAATTTACAGTTGCTTTTGGAAGAAAAAATTTGTGGGGAAAGAATCCAACCTGAAACATTCAGTATCGGGTGACACCTGAGAATCTCCGAACAACAACTCGTTGGGTGAACAACAGGCATCGGACAACTGCGTTTGAACTCCAATCAGTTCAAAACGTCCTCAAGTTGTCAAATTGTTGGAGCTTTTGCTCAACACAGAAAAAAATCAACAACTGTTTTCGTGAAAGTGCGGCAAAACAAGACTGAGCAATAAATCTCATTTTCTCTGGAAGGAAGAAGTTGACACAGTGAACCCAGGGGCACCTGAGCCAAGAACAATGGCCGCTCAGTTACCCAGCATTACGTGTTGCCCCTGGTCAAATGTCCATATCCGTCGAAATGATGACCTTCGGAAGGTAATGAGGACCTAGAGGTGCCAAAAGCAGCGTTGGAAGCCCCACGCACGAGGCATTATCCGCGCTCAGGTGGACGGACGCGCAGAGCCCGAGATCGAGCGGATATCAGGGGCGGGCCGCGCGGCGTAATCCGTGTCGTAACGCGCTGATAATGGAGGCGCGCGGGGCGCGGCGCACACCCAGGGCTGCTGTGGAGTCAGGGCGGGAGGGCGGGGCAGCGACGGGACGAGAAACTCGTGAACAACGCAAGGGGATTGAACACCCGCCCAAAGAGGAGGAGGAATGGAAGAACTGGATCCGCAGCTGCCGGAGCCGAGTGACGCTTATCGCTGGTCAGAATAACCTGAGGACCGGATTTGCATCTCGTCGCTGCGGAAACGATGAGGAAATTGGCTGTCAACACGAGTTGTGAAGACCGTCCACACAGGAAGAAATTGCAGAACTTCTCTCTCGCTGCAAAAGCAAAACGCGTCCTGGTCTTGTTCACATTTTTGACAGAGATGGGCACTTCATTTGAGAGAAATGTTGCTCACTCGGAAACTGCAATGAAACTTGAACGTTTTGGCCGAAGTGGTGCGATTCTTCCGGATGCGTGATTCTTGCTCAACCCAGTGTTTCGCGTCACCCTATACTTCTGGAACCTACACTTGCCATATGCTTTGGGAGCCACCAACGCTTCCACCGGAACGCTAACAATAGCCTATGACAAACTCCTGTCGCGCCTAATATGACATTAACCACATACCAGGGGGTATCACATTTCTCATGGGTATGGGGGCATACCCTTCACCTCCCCAGGCTTTGATAGAATACGAATTTTCTGAGATAGTAGAGAAGAACCAAATGAGTGTCCCGAACGCTCAGACTTCGGTATTTCAAAGGGAACAAGAGCAATGTTCAGACCAAACCGTCAGGGTTTCTCAAGACATTGGAAGTCCATCCGACTCGCTCGTAAATTACTGGAGCGATGCGATTCCGAGCATTGGTGCACCTCGCCGAATCATCAATGGTATCCCTTACCGTCTCTGCGTCGTCTGCCACCGGCGCAATCATGTGGCCCGTTTCTGCCACTAATCATTTGCTCCTTACAAAGTGAATTCTGTAATTTCTGTCCTAATAAGCCAGTTAGCAGCCCTATTGGCGCCGCGAATGCTCAATTTGGCTTGCAACTTTAACCCTGTGTGTGGCTGTACACTGTGCGACATGCCAGCTACACGAGAGATCGGCCTTTCCTGCCTTTTGTGAGCAGTCCATCAGCAGGAATCACAGCTCCTTTCTTTGGATTGATGTCCAGAGACTCACGTGTGAATGGAGTTTGAAGAGGCAAAGTGCAGGACACGAACGAGCCGGATCCCGAGGAGTGAGAATCCCTACTGGGAGTCCAGCTCCTGACGGGGGAAGATCTCACAGTGCTCGCTCTCAAAGACGCCGCCGCCGCGCTGATTGTGTCACAATATTTCTTCCACATCTCTGACGCAGATTTCCTTACAGGGAGGAATTCAGACTGGCTCCAGGTACTGCTCGTGGTTTCACCTGATCTGTTTCCCGCACCGCAAATCTGTCTCTTTGACAATCTCCGAAAAAAGGCGAACCCATAGATTTGTAAGAGACACTCTTTTTGATCCCAAGTTGACACTGAATGAAACACGAAAGTGACTTTGGATGAAACACTCAGAAATGTGCACACCGATTGACCTGAGATGAACTTGCAAATTATAACTGATTTTTCATTCAAAAATATTGAGAGGAACGACAGAATTTATCTCTATGAAATCTGAAGTCCACATCAGGGAGTGGGCGAGGTCGCCTTGACCGGGCTGACTCCGGAGCAGCGGGCAGCGCAGACTCGCGGGGCCCAGTTGCAGGGTCCGGCGAAACTCAACCCTGCCTCAGTGATAACGCCCGAATGAACCAGGTCTTATCTGATATAATGTTACCTCAGGATAAACCTAAATAAATGACCATCTTTTCAACGTCCAATTTGAGGAGTCAAAGAGGAGCTGAGCCCGTGGACGACAATCTGCGACCATAAATTGCTCGCACTTGTGTCTGATGCCAAGTTAAATTGCTATCTGCACGGGTAGCACCAGATAGGATCAACTGAGGAAAAAACTAATCTGAGCACATCCAATGAGGGAGAGTTTTTCGAAACACAGGCGTTGCCCAAGGGAAAACTGAACTCTGTAATCAGATTGCACCGCTGCAATCAGTGATAAGAACTGAAATGTTTAGTTTGATTGATAAGACCACTAGGGGGCATAATACAAGATAGGATCGGACTTCAATTGGAGGCTCGTGTTGGTTCTGTGAAGGGAGTCTGGCCACTCAATGCTAACTAGGTACTGACAGACGACGTGCTAGTTGGAGTTTCAAAGATGTAAATTTAGGCAACTAAAGATTGTTGGACGATAGGATCAAGATGCTTCATTTCCAATTTCATTCACTGACCTGTATCAAATGTTGCCCACAAGCAAGTGAACGTGCTGGTGCTCAGAGATAGGCATCGCGATTGAGAAAACTGCCCTAGACAGATGTACGTGGATCTGTCCACGCTCCATAAAGAAAAATACGAACAATGCATTTGTGAAAGAACCAAAGTTGCATTCTTTGTTCTTTTCTCTCAGCACAAACAAATCTTGAAACAAAAATTATTCCGTTGAACCAAACAAGTCCCCACGACAAAAACCTTGCACCGAGTCGCAAAGGGAACAAAACCAGCTCCAACACTATCTTTTAGAAAACGATCAAGAACAAAAAAGATATTTGTTTGTCTCAAGTCCCCAAGCTGTGACCAAATTCATGTCTCTGGCTCGTAAATGCACAAAATTGAGCGAACTTTGTCTCCCCACAACCGAGGTCCCGAGGTGACCTCGTGTCTGCAGATCCTGACTTCTCGATAGCTTTGTGCTGAAAAGATGTGAACCGGTATGGAAACTTCAGATATGACGTTCATAGAGCGGCAGATAACACAAACAAATGACCATGCATGGCAAATGTCCCAATGTTGCCTCTGATCTTCTGCGGGACTTTTGAAATCCGTTTTCTTTTGTAGAAACTTTTGAAAATGACCCCGCTGTCTTGACCTTTGGCTGGTTTCTCTCAAGGGGGTCTTAATGCCTCCAGTGGTCACTCCATGGGTTAAGGAACACAGATTTTTATGGTGGACCATACAGGGCAGATAAGAATCTTTGGACGAGAGCAAAGACCAGCATACATTGGACACAGGCACAGACAGAGATTTTATCTGACAGGAACTTCGACAATTTCTCCAGCAGTTAGACTTGCAAGTTTCCTCTTTATTGGAGTGGACAATAACCATAAGAGGTCGTGGCTCGCCTGGTTTCCTGCAGTCCCAGCAGTGCCATTCAGACCGAGTGACCCAGTCTCGGGGGAGCACGCACTCTGTTATCTCGCTGTTCCCTCGTATCCCCGCCATCCACAAGGCTGGGCGAGGCTTCAGGTTCAATGAGCCTGGCTTGGCTCAAGAATTCATTTTTCACTGTCCACTCACATGGAGACAAAAAAGGACAAAACATCATGTTCACAGGAACCTTTCTCGCCACTGCGACACAAAGTATGTGCTGTGTTTAAATCTGACAAGTCATGTGTGGTGGTATGCCAGTGCGGTGAAAAATGGGGAGTAGGCTTTCAAACTCCAAACTCCAAATACGGAGCACTGAATGTGGGGGGTTATTAAACAAATGCAGGAGCAACAATGGCGCATCAAGGCAACAACAAAAACACGCTCATATTCAGCGTCCAAAACTATAAACTTTACTCTGGGCGAACAAACTCCAAAAAAGGCTCAAAGGACGGCAAGAGGAGAAGGGGACTTAAAAAGTCAGCGATAAGCATCTCCAGACAGAGGCAAATGAGTGAATGGCAGATTTGGACTTGGTACCATTGTCGTTGGTGGAGACTGGGGCTGTACCAAAGTCCCTACTATCTAGACTCTGATCTCAGTGTGTCACCTCAATATCTTGTCATCAGCCATCAAAAAAACTTGAAAAGTTCAACTACAGGTTGGGACTGAAGTGGGAAGGGACCTTGCGAGGTTGGATTGCTTGGTGGTGGACAGAATGTGAGCACAGGGCGGGCAAAAGATGTTCCGCAGCGTACCTCAGCTTCAGATTGCGGTGCAAGGGGTTCACCGAGAACCAAATTCGACAAGCGATACAAGTTTGTAGACACCAACGCATTTTTGGAATCGAATGGGAAAGCACAAACTGTGGGTTCTCTTCAGATGCAGACGTGAAATCAATGAAAACCAACTGCTCACCTGCTCTTTCAAGTGCAAGAGAATTGTTTGTCGCATTGTGGTTGTGCAAGCTGAATGCATAAAACATCAAACACAAGCATTCTGTCCAACAGCAGCAAACAAGGGTTGCTTCCACGTCAGACAAGAGATTCTTCGTGTGAATGAAAACAAGTCAAATAATTGACTCGGTATTTCACCACGAAAATCTTTGAACTGATGTTTTACGAAGAAAAAACGAACTGCTGAGGCCACTTGTGCTGAGTTACGATCCGAACGATCAGAGATGGGATCTCGAAACACAGATCAGCTGGTGCGATCTGCTCGAGAGGAGGGCAACTCCATTTGGGGACACGGCTCAGATCGGGTGATACACGTCTTATCGCTTCCAAAACATAAATGGCAAAACGTGTGGCCCTCCTAATGGAGCCTTTTTTTGTCCCCTCAAATTTATTTTCCTTGAAAAGTGGTGTGATAATAATTTTGGTGAGGGTTTCAGGGTTGTGTGAGGATGTTGACATTTTCGAAGGGCTTGACGGTGTTCGCTATCAGATGAAAGTAGCAAAGAGGCCACCGAAATCTTTGATCGAACACATCTGCAGATCTGAAGGAGTGAAGCACAGCCAATTGACTTCAAATTGTGCTGCTTTTGTCAAGTAGCATTGAAATAACACAAACAGGAGCCAATACACAAACGGGTCCCATTCTCGGGATTGACTTTCAACACCAGATCCTGAAGATTCCACACATCAATCGACTCAGCACAAAACACAGCAAATATCACAAGCTATCTCTTGCCTTGATATCCAAAATGGAGGCGAATTTGCTCGAAATTGATTCACAATGTGAGCCAATCTGCAATTCAGACAAGGAGCTCCCCAAATGACAACAGAAGAAATCAACGCCAAACTCAGAGCGCCGCAGCGTCACCCCCGAACTCCTGCAGCGAAGATTGAACCTGAAACTGTGGGCAATCAGCGCAACAAAACGGAGATGTTCAGATAGACAGCAAAATCACAGCGGCGAAAGGTGTTCTGAGAAACACGACGTGACGGCGACGTCCAACGTCGCTGAACGCGCTCCCCCACACAGTCAAGGTGAAAGGAAGGGTGCACGCGAAAACAGAAATGAAACGAATACACCTCCAACACGTACCACGCATTTGCGACCCCTGGATGTGGCAGTGCGTGCGACACTGTCCCCCACGACAAAAGGATGGGTCTGTAATGGCAGGTTGCGGTTCGACGGCGCTGGCGGGGAGCGGAGCCGGGGCCTCTCGGGGGGAGCCAGGCGCCGAGCGGGGTTCAGAGCCCGGGGCGAGGCGACGCCTGGCGACCAGCCCCACTGCTCCAAGTGCCCGCCACCAAAGTCTCCGGATCTCAGAACACGAATGAAGCAGAACAAAACACCAGGTCTTCTTTCAGCGCGAAACAGAATCCAAAATTCATCAGAATCCACGTGTATGTTGAAAAGAAAAAAGTCTTTGTTTTGCGTGCATGATTGAGGACGACTGTGTGGTGAAGCAAAGAAGAGGAGGACACAGTCCTTCCTCAGTTGAGGTGTTTCTTTTCTCTCTTCAGTGACACACGTAATGACACCGTAAGTAATCTTAGAAATAACAATTAGCCATAATGGGAGTCTATCAAAATAATCCCATAAAAATGTCACGCCACTCCGAACAAAAACAGACCTGATAGATGACCAGTTACCAAGGCGAGACAAAAAACAAGTTATTTGGATAGCAATTGTGTTCGTGATGCCCTGAAGACCTTCCAGTTCAACAGAACTTTTGACACATTGAGATTTCTCGTGGGTTTGGTGTCTTGACATGAACATCATGGAGTTCACTAGTGTGTTCGCAGATGACGACTTTGAATACTCGGTCCCCAACTTGGCCTTCAGCTTTTAGAATATCTCCCACCAAGAAGTCGTGCACGGTTATTCATAACGCTCGTATGTCTTCAGAAGCTAATTGGGAAACACCAGATTAGAAGCCAGCGGAATGAATCCTCGTTAAAATTCGTCGGCATTTCCAACGAAGTTATCAATTTTGCTCCGATATCCCATTAGGTATTGCACCACGCTATTGTTGCTGGAGTTTTTGAAAATTAGCAGTTGATTTCTCAGGTGGGTGTTCCAAAGCTGATCAAAGAATGCTGTGTTTGGCAAAGAACGCGACCAGTGGGAGCCCGGTCCCTCGAGTGGTGAGACGGTGCCCGACGCCACACGCGTCCCCCGGGAGCTATGTGCCCTCCGCCCCACCTCAACACCAGCCCTTTCATGAAGTCGTACCAACCTCCGCGAGAATGATACAGTTAGTTTGAATCGCTTTGAAAAGTCCTGTACAAATAAATAAGGACTTTTGACCAGGTTAGGTCACACGACCCCTTGCTTGGATTTTGTGCCACTTTGGTTCTGGTCGTTAGCACCACTTCAAAGGTGCTCCAGAGTCACTGAGTTCCTCCTCCTCCCGGTTCCTGATTTTCACAAATGTTTTAGTTCACAAAAGAATTATTTCCGAGAGATTGAGATTCCAATCAGTTTGACAGCCTACCGAAAAAGGAACTGCACACTTGACTCCAGACTCTCCACAGAAGATCCAGTGAATTGTTGAATTCAAGTCCAGACGAAGCAACATCTTGTGTTTTCGAGGAGTAAACGTTCAAAACCATAATTGGCGGGAAATGGGCCGCTAATGGAACACTTATGCACCGTGGGCCTCCTTCCTTCGCTGCCCTAAACCACTCCATTGCCTAATAAAGGGTTCCAGCAATTTGAGGGTATTTGCCCGACGCCACAATGTCGACTCGGAAAGAGGTGAAAATCTGCATTTCCGCATGCTCAAGATTCAGGCAGAAAGACACTGTGAATTTGAAAGAAAAGCTTTGTTGCTGCGAAGAGTCGGGACGATTGCCACAGCAGCTTCAGAAACTTTTTCACCCTGTCGTCGTCGTTGGTGACGCGGACTCCACCAGGTTGACGAACCCAAATCTCACATCAGTCGTTAAAATCTCAGTTCAACACCATCTACTTCAAGTGATTGGTACATTAACACATACCAGCATCACTCTCTGCACTGCAGCCTTATCTGCAGATCTGTGAAGCTTGTCACATGGGTTTTCACGGAGTCTGTGACACCCTGCTGAACAGATAAAGGTTCAGGTGTAGAATTAGACTTTTGGGAGAGTATTGGTGAGGCCCATTTTCAGCCAATTGACACATTGTTGAGTTGTGTCCTTTCGAGTGTACAGGATGTAGATGAGACACCAGGTAAAGTAATTTTTGGTGTTCCAACTGACGAGACGGGACGACAGAGGCCCTTGTTCAGAGCTCACGCTCTGGCGTCACTTTTTGTCACATCCTGTGCAAAAACAGATGTTGAATGGGGAGAATCAGATTCTATCTGTTCGAGCTTCCAGCATCGAAAGTGACAGCAGATTAGCATCACCACTCCGACGGGGCGGGCAAAATCTGCAACTGCACGAGATTTTGAATCTGAATTGTTGTTTGTCTAATTGAAAGAGAATGAGAAGTTATCATCGTATTTTTTTCGTCAGGGCAATCACCAATTCAACCAAACTTTTTTTTTCAAATTCTCTGTTTCAGGACAAAATTTTGCACGACTCATGCTCTTATTTCATGTCGCTGTCTGACAATTTTGACTCTCCATTCAAGTCTGAACAATGGAGCTCGGCCTGCTGGGGCCTGGGTCATTTAACCCAATAGCCCGGCTGGGTCGAGTCATTTGACCTGAGAACTCCCGATCAATGGCAATATTCATACACAGCCGATCTATCAATACTTCATAATGCGTATCAATACAGGAGAGAGCCAGTCCGCAGCGTCGGTTATGATCACACAATACACTGCAAGATTTTCACGGCGCCGGCTGCACTTCGAGGAGTGAACGGGGATGGTGGGAGTCGGACGGGACTGGGGTGCGAACCACCCAGGCTTTGGAAGGACGAACCGTAATGGTACAAAGCTTGCAAGCTTCAGATGAACCGTTGTCTGAGAGGGATTTGCAGATGTCTGCCTCTCCACAGCTCAGTGTTGAGAGTGCGCCGACCATTGATCGCGGTTATTGAAGGAGAGTGGAATCACTGAACGCAAAGCACGACAGGCACGCAAATCATCCGCCGCCGTCCGGCCCGCAAATCTGTACTCTGCAACGCCACGCTCCACAGCTCTCTGCGTTACTCTGCCAAACCTGTACATCTTCGTTGCGCTGAAGATGCAGAATTGCAAACTTTTCTGGAAATGCTGAATTTCCCCGTCAAGACTCGTGACGTCTCAATCGGCAGGGCTGTCTCATTGCTTCATCGCGGTGTTGAAAAAGCTTCTCCGTCTGTGTAAATTTTGAAGCCCACCTGAGAAGAGGGACAAAGGGAAACCCCTGGAGGACCCCGACTGGGAACATCACAGGCTGGGGCGAAACGAGCGCCCTATGGCTGGTTGCGTGACCAAAAGGGGTAAAAATCCATTACTAGTTACCACGATTTATGAGTGTGTAATGTGCAGCAAAGTAAACGTGCCATTGTGGATTCTACAATGGGGGCGCTGCTAAACATGGTGGCCGCGCCTGAAACTCTTCCGTTTGGACATTTCCCCTGCCGCAAACAGTGCTTTGAAACGCAGAACTGGTTCGGCGTGTTTCACAGTGTTGGAGTTTGCTGCATGCAGTTGACAATTTGCTGGTTTGCCTTCAGGGGGAGACACATTAGGGGTATTTTTGCACCAGGACTTTTCCCACCATGCCAAAACCAAAGCATCTTCCTTTTACTTTTCCGTATCTTGTTAACAAGGTCCCGTTTTGTTCAAACTGCCCTTCAGGTCAAAAATTAAATGCGAAAAGTGGTCGAAATTTTCCACTGAGAAAATTGAATGTTTCGTCTCCTGCACTGAGTGACACTCGATGATGTTTCGTTCATATTTTTCTCTTCCCCACTTTCACATCTCAGATACTATCCTAGAAATCACAGAGACGGGAATCGCAGATATTTCTGAACAAATAATCATTATCTCCATGGAAACAAGACAACTATTGCTGAGTCAACATCCACAAGAATTTGTTTTTTCCCCATCTGGACGGAACATGGCGTCTGGAGCAGTCCCGTATCGAGCCTCGCGCCGGGGGTCGGGATTCTCCGGGAGCAACACCGAGATGGGTGGAGCAAGAGCCCCGCTTCATTCATAGAAACTTGTTCAATGAGTTTCAGCGCGCACGGGTTCAGGTGCATCGGGTATTGATTCCACGTCCTCCATTCGCATTCAGCCACAATCGTGTGGTCAGTTCCTTGACTGTAACCACTCAGTAACGTCCCTCGCAAGCTCTCGGAACAAAACATACTTTTTGCGTCTGCCGATTCCTGTGTTGTTAGTCAAAACAGATCCGTGTGTGAGATTTTTCAAACGTTATCGTTGCACCCCTGGCGTATTCAAGGTCTGAAAAGTACAACTTACTAACAACGAACCAGGGACCAGCAGAAGAAGCAGTTTGACGTTTCACAGCTGAGTCAACTTTGCAAAAGTGAAATAATCCTGGACAAAAAAAGAGAAATAACGTGCGCATCCATCAGAACCAGACGTTGGCTGGAGTGGAAGGTCAGTACGGGCAAGGTTGCCTTTTCTAACGGCCACATTTTGACGAGGAGCTCTGGTCCCCTTTTTCCCTTGGTTGGTGCTCACTGCGCCAACACACAGGGGCATCTTTGACCAGGTCACAAACAGCTCCACTCCACCACGGCGTTTTCAGGAAAAGCGATCTCCTCAAATCTTTCTCGTCTGCACGCACGAGTCGAAAAACAGGTCATTGCAATCTGACCCACAGGGACATCGGAACCACACTGTGATTTGTACATAGGAACCCACACCCACCCACACCCACGTGCTAAAACACAAGCTTCCGTGGTACAATAATACCGGCTTCTCACTCTCCCACAGCTGAACAAGTACGCCTTGTGTACTCTTCTCCTGTAACAACTCCACTGGCGTTTTCCTTCTTCTTGCCACAAAGTTTCCAGTGAAAACATTCGCACTTCTCGGCGGAATGACAATATTTGCTCTGGATGATGGAATGTTCAAAATGAAGGTTACTTTCTGTCAAAGTCGGAGGTCAGCAGAATGAAAGGAACGCGCACCCGTTACCTCGCTGCGGAGCACGGATCCACAACCACCGGGATCCGGGGCTCAACACCCGTCTCGCTACAGCTGCGATTTTGACGTTTTCACGGGCACCTCACCTTCGTACGAACGTACAAGACAAGCCAAGATCCTTTGGCAATGACGACTCGTGCAAATCTTCAAATCGAATGATCCTTGCCTCACACATTCTGAACCTGGATCTGCATCCTCTGGATCACCCACAGTATTTATCCCGTATCAGTTACTGTTTCATTCTCTCCGTTTTGCTGCGCGCACGTGGGCGCAGTTGGTGGCCACGTGTCGATGTTTGTCTGGGCTGATCCCTGACGTACATGGCTACTTAGTTTCCGTGGTCTGTGTCAACACACGAGTAATGGAAACAGGGTGCGACCCGCAACTCTCAACACTGGATCTGACCAGGAGCCCCGGCTGAGCCACCTGGGCGCGAGTCGAGTTTCCGACTCTGTTCTTCCTGCAGATTTCCAAGATTGACATTTTCGATCATTTACAGGTTTGCCAAAACAATATGTTTTTTTTCTTTTTCAAAAAATTCTTCACTGTAAGGAGACAAGTTAGTCGTGACAACTTCTGCATTTTCTATCCTCCTCTGTGTGTGTGCACATGTAGGACAAAACGAGTATCTGTCAAATGTTTTGTTTCTCAATCAATGGATGCCAAAAGAAAATCAAACAATAACTCGTTGACAGCCTCAATAAAGTAAACAGCTGGAGGGCAGAGCAGCACCAGCCCAGTTCAACCAGCACAAGAAGACGAAGCACATCTCGCCACAGCGACTGTGAACGTGGCTTTGACCTGCAGACCAGAAAACCTCTCTGCGGAAAGAACAGCAACGTTTCCAAAACCACCCAGGGAAAATGCTTTAATGAGTTGATTTAAATGTTGTTTCGAAGAGAACTCTGGGCTCGATCTCACACTTGTCTGCCCTTTGCAACAGCCACCGAGTGACTCCACATTGAGGTGTAATGAGGCCTGCACGTCTCTGTGGGCCCGTCTCCTCGGAGTCTGTTCCCCGCTCTGTGAGACCGAGCGAGCTGTAAGTTCCTTTCTGAACTGCACAGAGAGATTGCCTTTGTTTTCCTACCACCACAGGACATTTTTCACAGGGAGCGCGACGTGGTCGGGTTCTGCCCTGGAGAGAAGACGAGGGTTCAGCGCGCGAAGCGGAAACTGATGCGCTGCGGCACAAAAGCGTTTATCAGGTTTGTACACGCACGAGCAGCAGCACGCACCTGCAGAAATCACAACATGCAGCCGCTCTGCTCACTCACACGGGCTCTCTGAACATGCACCATTTGTATCAAAGGAAATGACAGCAAAAAAGCACGTACGTGTGAGGCTTGGTCAAGATACAGACATGCCTTCCATGTTGAAGGCAAAATCCTTGATTTGGGACATAAATGAGTACAGCAATTCTCCAAGGCTGATTCCCTACGTGCCAGACAGATTCTCACAGGTATCCATGTCCCTTGACCACTGCTCTGCCCGGGGGTTGTACGGCCCCAATCTGTTGCCAAGTTAAACCAATATTAGTGCAACTCTGCATTAACAGCCGCTTGTGACAGGCAGGACCCGCGGCTTGTTGTGACATAGCCAGCAGAACATTAAAGGAAAATTTATTTTGGATGTGGACCCCTCCATTCAAAGAGGGCAATGGGGTGGTAATGATGGTCACTCTATACTGTTGACCATTGCTCTTACCCTGCCCACACAGTTTATTTTCTGCTTTGTTCGTCGGTGTGCACAAGCACAATAGGTCACACTGAGTTATGGTCATTTGATGGACAAGCGGGACATGTTCACATTAAACCGCCATTATTGCTGCTGCACAGTTTCTCTGTGAATGCGATTTTGAAACCCAAGGTAAAATGAAGTCGAACAGTCAGACCAACCTCTGCACGCTTTTTCAGCACTTGCTTCATAATTTTTTTCAGATTCAGTTGAAAATTGAATTTAAAATTGATTGAATGACCACGTCATTGACACCAATTCCTTCCAAGATTGTTGCTTTGCCCTCCATGCACTGCAGCAGTGACGTTGCGAACAACAGTGATCAACCTGTGATTGCAGAAAAAGTGGCAGAAACCCTCCAGAAAACAAATCAAAACACAAAATGGAGCAATAGCGGCTCGGCACTCGTGCATCAAATAAATTCTGCCAAACAGAATGTCCATGCAGACAAGAACTATCTTCAGACCAAAGCTCAACACGCAGAAAAAATACACAATACACGAGCCATCAGATGTTCAGCCCAGCCCACATAAACTCTCAAATTTATACAGGCACATGTGCACGGTGCGTTCACAGGCTTTGGAGTGGGCACATGGAAACGTCACTGTTGTTTCGTTGGAGATTCTGCGACCAACAAGAGACCCCAGAGACGACGTCCTGGGATCCACCAAGCAGCCATCGCACGCTGAGACTTACCGAACGCCTTTCGCCGTGCGCGCTGTTGGAGTCTGCGTGAGAGACAGACGAACTCCGCGCCTTTTTCTTGGCCAAAGGGAGAGTAAGATTTACACATCCGAGCCAAGACTGAAGTAGTGGAGTAGTCTACCCTCCTGCAGATTGGAAAGCTGTGTATATCGGTGTCTCTGACCCGTGAGCGATAATAGCAGGTCAATGGGGAGGCGGCTACTGAAGCCTGACATGCGATGCGGCGAGCACTTGTGCGTCGGGCCTCCTGTCTCCTGCAGCGGAAGTGGATCCAGGGCGGAAGCGCCACCCGGAAATGCGTGGGCGCCCTGGACCCAGGCGTCACGTGGGGCTCCGGGAATCTCAGACCAAAGCCTTGGGAAAAGAGAGGGGCAAAGTTCTGTGTTTGGACACAGGTGTTGCACGGACAACCCAACTGTTCACGTTGCGAGATACTCAGGACGGGATCGGCTCAGCACGAGCTCAGGACCCGCGGAAGCCTCTCCTCTGGATTGCTCTCCTCCCGGGCGCAGGTACAGGGCTCAAGTATCTGGATGCGGGCTCCAGTTACCACCCAGTGGATACAATAGTGAGACAGCCCAGCGGATTCGCGCTACGTTTTGTTTCTAACGGGCAGACGCTCTATCTGGATGTGTAAGCTCACTGGAGACACAACAGGTATACAAACTTTCCGCGGGGCTGGATTGCTGGATTGAAGCTCGTTCGTTGGGAACTCTACCTGGGGATTTCACGGCCTCATTTCCAGGCTGTGAAAGCGCGTTTTTGCGTGAGAATTTTCCGCTGTGACTGAACCACGTACATCGCCTTCAGCTCACGTTTGCTCCTGTTTTTATTTCTGCATCTCCCTTCACTCGACACACTATGTCTGAATTCCAAAATACTTCTGGTTCCACGCCCAACTGTTGACGTGACTTGGCACGAGAGAGGACTGATGAAAAAAGTCAAAACTTGAGAGCTGTCACGTCAGTTGACGCGCTTTAATTTTTTGACAAACTGACATCAAAGCAGCGCGAAGGAGAAGCCCCAGCTCGTGTTTTCACGGTGTGTCCGGCGGGGATCGCCGCTGTTTTCTGCACCGCAATGAATCAGACTCGCGGGGCCGAGCTCTGGATTTTCCTCCGCGCTCCACAACGAGCAGCCCAAATCCGGAAAACCCCCGCGGGGTCCGAATCTGGATGCGTGTTCGGCCCGTGTGCGCAGAAAGACTCCCACTCCAAACCATACATCACCAGAGGAACCCAAAGCCTCGGATACATCTGGGTGCGCTGAAGTTCAGATCCAGCTTTTCGCGCATTGTGCGGTTTCTTTGGTGACACAACAACTTCCCCTTGCAAGGCCTCGAAAATTTTTGTCAAGCCGAATATTCGCTTTGGCTGCGCTTCCAACTGATGAGTGTGAGCATTGTTCCTTTTCTGGCGTTCGCTCAGATGGAATGATGGATGGGAACGTCATTAAAACTGCCATCTACATCAGCCATTTCTTGCACCGTGGTTGTCACACATTCAAGGCCTGTATGACTAAGTAGCATGAAGGTGGATATATGGACAGTTGAACCCAATAAAAAATTTTGATCTTGGCAAGATTGCAGAAGTAGCCTTTTCAGATACATGACGATAGTGTCCGTCCCTCAATCAGACTGGAACTATCTTGTACTACATCTCGCAGATTGTGAGATGAATTTCCTCACACTCCACAGGCAAGAAAATGATGAACTGGTTGATACCTGACCAATCTGAAGAATGTTTTGAATTTCAATGCTCTGATGTTGCACTTCTTACAGTTGGCATTCTGTTCTGTTGAGGAAGACGATGCATTCCAGTTTCCAAATGTCGAGGTTGCGCAAGACTGAGTGGATCGAGACAAAACGACAATTCTGTCGCATTCTTGGTGTACACGTGATTGCTGTTGAAGCGAGTGATGACGTTTAAAATGCAGATTTGTTGTAAATTACAGTATTAAGTTGTGCTGACAGAAAGTAGCACTTACAGCACGTTGCACGCCACATGTTGCAGGCTTCACAGCTGATCAGGGGAGGGAGTCAGCGGCTGGGTGTACCAGAGCAAGTACAATGAATACCCCGCCCTTCGTGCTTCCAAATCCGCTCATCACCACCCCCTGGGCATGCCAACTTTGAGCCTCATTGGGCTTTTAAACACTGCATTGGTCACTTTCAAAAATGAGTCCGTTACCGAGTGTTTCTGTCCCTCATTCTTTCCACCAGGTTGAAAAAGAACCTCAAATGCAGTGTTTGCGGAGCAAAAGTTTGAAAAGTTCCCAAACAGATTGTTCAAGACTCAAAGCCTTGAATTAACTTCACTTTCAATTTACAAGAGAATTGGAATTAGCCCATTCAACCACACGCTTAAATTAACAACCACCAATTCCAATCAAATCAGGAGTTTGCAGAGGTCTGACCGCTCGGCGGATTCTGAAGCGACTCGAGATGCACAAGATGCAAACTGGAAATTTGTGTGTGTTGTTTTTCAAGAGAAAAATTTACAGATTAAATCCGAAGAAAAACTATTCTTTCAAATTGACATGAGCTTCAAAGGTGGATGAACTGATGACAGAGCGAAAAGTTGAATTGAATCGTCATCTGGATCGTTTTCAGTCTGGTTCCGGGCCAAGCTCCTTTGCTCCTCGTCAGAGTGCGAAAACAGTCAATTTTATCATTATGATCAGGTGTGTAATCAGGGAAGGGTCACTAACAGTGGGACTTCAAGTTTTGGAACCACGAGGTCGTGCATGTGCAACATTTTGCGCGTCTGGTGGGCGACCCAATTGGATCTACTCGTAAATTTTAGATGTCAAGCAAAAATAATTTTCATTCACAAGCAAAAACAGATGGATGACAAAAAAGCTTTGCTTTCAGACGAAGGTCAGAGCATGTTTAAAAATGTTTCGGTGTTTGGAAGCACCTCAGATTTTGTGACAACAATTCAACCATTTCAAGATGAGGTCTTCTTTCACTTGTAACGGAAGGGACGTTTGCTGTTTGCATGTAAAATTTGGATGGAAACACAATGTTTATCTTACTCCCTCTGAGTGTGTAATGGTCACATATGGAGAGCGTTAAGAGCATTTAATTCAGTTTTGCATGCAGATTTGTAAAGCTGAAAAGAGAGAAAGAGTGGAGGGGTGTGTGAGATGCCCACCCACTTCGGTCGCGCTATGATGGGGTAGGGTGAGGACTAATGGCACCCTGGGGTACGCACAAGGGTACTTCAATTCAACCCCTCTGAGGGTATGATACGGGGTATCGTCGTTTTGGATCACCCACCTCTTTGTCATTGCTGCGACACGTCGGTACTTGGAGGCAGTGATCACTGTAGCATCCTGCAAACACCTTCGTGAAATCTACACTGTTCAGTTTGCAACATCAACTCGACAAGAGCCACAAATGACGACAACTGTGCACCAGAGAACTTGGTGAATGTGTGTGTGAAATGGATATTTTTCTTGTTGTACAATCAGAATCGCTTTTGCCAATTGCAAGATTCACTGCAGGAATGTGGGCCTCATATTCTTGCTGTTTCAAAAATTCGGCTCAAACCTGTTTTTTTTTCTGCCGTATCTGGGTTTCTGAGCACTGTGGGAAAGAACTGCGAAGTCTCATTACGAACTTCAGATTGGTCTTACTCTCAGCTTTCCAACTAAGACCTCAATCCCTTCTTTGGTAAAGGTAGACCTGGAGCGCCTGATAACAATCAAAAACTTTATCAAGACTTCAGCGTTCGGATAAGTATCAAGATAAGATCTGCTTCTTTCAACACACCCTGCATAATACAGGCCAAAGTTTTCTAAGACCGCAGCACTAAATGAGTCCATCTCACCTCAGAATGTGAAACATTTGCGCTGATGATGTCGTGGAAACACTGGTGGTCCCGGCGACACGACAACAATTGCAATGTCAGAGTCATTTGAAAGCAATATTCTCAGTGATATTGGTTTTACCCTGGCCCCAGGGGTGCAATGGGATCTGTTTGTGAAACTTATGTGCAAGTTTGCTTCTTTCTACCTTTGCTTGCTTCCTCACGCCAAGGACTTTTCCTTCAGATGAACAACATCCCGACACTGGTTGTTTCTTCAGCTGGGCTCAGCTTTGTGGACATCTTGATTTCAGAACAAGACCAGTGAATTCTCAGGTGCAATGATTCAACACTGAGCACACGAGACACCGGCCCCACCGTCCGCACTCGATGTGAGTGATGTACGCGGTGCTGGGTGCGGGAGCGACTCCCGGCTGGAGTCGCGGTGTCTGCGGCGCGGTAACCCGACCCGGCGCGGGAGGACCCGGCGCGTCGCCGCGGGGCAGCCCGCTCCCCTCCTCCTCAGCCCCGACGAGCGGTGCGAATAAACTCTGGCGGTGCGGTGCGATGCGACAACGCGTGTTGTGGCTCTTTGAAGGTGTGGTCAGAGTTACATCGACTTTGATGCGAGCGATACAACAGAACCAGAATGTTGACAATTGAAATCTGTCGGCTGCTTGAACGAATTCGCTATTTCGTCGCTCTCTAGCTCTCGGAGGCCTCCGCTTTCGAGAAAGAACGTTTCATCAAACACACTGAGAACAACACACTGAAGCTACTTCACTTGCCTTTCTGAAGTCCTTGCCACAAAACTGCGTGTCTTGTGTGTGTGTGTGTGTGTGTGTGTGTGTGTGTGTGTGTGTGTGTGTGTGTGTGTGTGTAGAGGGCTAAAATGTCCATTCCCCGTGTGTTGTTGCCTGCTCAGTGCGGGGTTTAGCCGGCTCGGCTCCCGTTACACCGAGGCGTGCTCCCCGAGAACTGCTCTTCACTTTCCCCGACAAAACGACGCGTATTCAGTATCATTCAATAACATTTCTGTTCATCTCGGTGCAAGTGATATCCCAACAGTATTCAAGTGATGAATGTGCCCGCTTCGCATGTTTTCTCCCTGACTTTTTTGCGCCCTTGAAGAAAGTCGCTTGTCCTCAGATGATCATCGCAATCTTGTGAGGTGGATCATTTGATTATTTCCCATTTGCTGAATTGCACTGAGAAAGATCTGACTCTCATTTCATTTTTTCACTTAGTTTACGAAACTTCACAAAGAGATGAAAAAGAACACAAATGACGTCAAAGTGGAGAGGTTGAAGTATGAAATTTAGGTTTGTTTGAAGACGCAGAATTGAAAATCCGGAGAATCTACCTCGTGGTTTTTCACTCGTGAACTCAAGTTTTCTTCTCTCCCCTGAGCATGTTTGCGGTTTTTTCCCGGCTGAAGTGCTTGTTTGGAATCAAGTTCACACCGTGTCAACAGCTCTTGACAAATCGCACAACATTTCAAGTTTATTTTCGCCTCTGTTGACAAATACCACACCTCACTCTCTCAAATCTTGTGGGAAACTTTCTGGAATTTGGAAGGAGCTGTGTTGCAGTTTATTTGGCGTGAACACAACAGGGAAATTTCCCCAAAATCAACTCACATCTCTCCTCTCGTTCACGAAGACAAAATCCAAACACCAGCACAGAAAGCCACGAGCTAATCTTACACGCATGCCTGTGGTGGAGAGTTTGTCTCACCTCTGGAGAGACAAAAAATAATTTGAGCCACTTTATGTTTCTTTGATCTCAGCTAATTCACCCGTTCCGTGCAGCCACGAAGGAGACGCTCTGTCTTCCGTCGTTCAGCGCTCATCTCACCGCACACACAGGCTGTCAACCGCACATTTTAGACACTCCTAACCTGTTCATGTTCCTTGTTCCGACCCTGTGGACACACCACCCAACGTCACCTTGACAACAGTTTTCACAGTGCTGCCGTCAAAATCGGCGGTAAAATTTCACGACGTGCGCCGTCTCGGCTGCCTCGGTGAATTTTTGCGGTGGGAGTTGAAACGTCCATAAAAGTTGCAAACAGGAGGTGGATTTTTTTTTCCAACAACATAAAAAATGTGAGAGGATGAGATTTCTCTTGGTTGGCGTCGTCTTCGATTTGCTGGAGTCAGCAGATGCCACCAAACTGCGCTCGGAGAAAACTTTCAGAAAACAAGGTGATGACTCCGCCAGGAATTTCAGGTTCTCATCTGCCACACAGGAACATGATTCCAAATTGCAGACATGAACTTCGGCCAGTTTTTGTTCTCAGGAACTCACAAAATTGGAACCAGGCAATTGTTTCTTCAGCACAACAAATTAGCTCAACGTTTGCAGAAAATAGAAATGCCAAGAAAAATCGTTCTTGGAATCTGATACCTCGGAACGGAAGACAATATTCCTTCAAATCGTGCCAACATCATTTCACCTCAAAAGAAACCAGCTGGAAACCTTGAACAATTAAAACACTTGTCATTCCAAGGGTTGGGCTGTAGAGAAAGAAGACGGTATACTTTTTGCACGAGTTTCTCTCAACAGTACCGGAACGGACTGGCGTTCTTCGAATTGCTGCACAAAGCTGTGAATTCTCAATTTTGGTTGACACAAGTCCTTGTTTTCAGTTTTTGGCGGCTGTTTGTCAACTGACGTTTGTCTTTCCTTTTGCAAAAAAAAACTGTACTGGACTTGAAAATGGTGAAATTGTGTACGCACGAGCGCCGTGTGCCTTGAACAATATTTGTTTAATTCAGTTTTTGCTTCCGTGCTCACGACAACGCAACCCAATGTGCAATCATATATTTTCACTCGCCTGGGCCCCGCGGGATTGGGAGGGTGTAATATGCGGGGCGCCTGACGTTGTTTTCAGCTTGAGCAGGTAAACTAACCACATCAGAGGCGCAGGGTTTCCCCGGGACCCAGCGCGCCCTGAAGCCACCGTGGCGACATCGCGCAAAAAGTGCGCGGCTTTTTGCGTGGAGTCGTCGAGACAAGACATTCAGTGAGTCTTGCACAATTTTTCGCTGAATTTACTCAGCGTGATGACTTTGCTACACACGCTTCTTGTGACGCAACCGAAATGGCGATCCAATCCCGATCAACTGTGGAGAACGTTTTGTAAAACAAAGCACCTTGACACCAACACAAAGGGAGTCGCCTGCGGACGCGAATGAGGACGTTTTTACTTACATTATGCAGCTTGTAGTACAGGCCGCAGGCGTTGCAGACGGGATCGCCATTTTGGTTGCGGCGCCACAAGGTGGTTGTGGTTGTTCCGCAGTTCGCACAGTTCGTACCGGCTCGGCGCGCTGCAGACTGCAAAACAAGCACGACCACCCGCGTTAGAACAGAGACTAGAGAGAAGGAAACCAGCCTGCAGCAGCAGAACGTGAACGCCACACTGTGTGAGGGTCTTCCAATGGCCACTTTGAGGGAGAAGACTTGGTTTTGAAAATTTTCAAGGCCACATTGGTGGATTCAAGTGATTTGAGACCAAAACGTCGAGTTTGTTTTCAGGGTGAGCCGGTTCCACCCAATCAAAAAGTCAATCCACCAACGCAGTATGTCTGCGCTTTGGCAAACCCAAACTGAGAGGAATGTGACATGATTCGGGGACAGGGGTTCACAGTGTGACGCGACTCCCGACCTGCCGCCATGTGGCTGGGACTTACTTTGTGGATCTTGTAGTAGAGTCCACACGAGTTACATACGGGCTCGCCCTTCTCGTTGCGCCTCCACAGACTGGTGACCGTGGCGGCGCAGTTGGAGCAAGACGTCCCCTCTCGCCGGGTGGAGGACTGAAACAAACGCAACGCAAAAACGATGCACACACAGACAACATAACGGAAACTCCCTAGTACGCGGTTTCGAGGATGTGTTTCTCTCAGCTCCGCAACCAATTCCAAATTAGACCGCCTGTTCAGTGGCCAATAAACTTTGATTTGCTCAAGAGGTTGCATCCAAAAGGCTCCTTCAATGACATCAAGAGCTCAATGATGCCACTTAAATTGGAAATTGCGCGGAATTGTCTGTTTGGACTGTTTGAGCCTCTTCCGCAAATAAGCCGCACTCTCCAGGACTACACTGTGGTGGTTGATCTGCCCGTGGTCCCAACGTTGAAGGGTGTTTTGTTTTTGCAGCCAGGCTTCATTGTACGGGTGGCTCAAAGTCTTTGACTTGAACTCGAAAAACTCAATCACAATTTTAACATTCATTTTGTCCCATTGGACACCAAAGCAAAGTTCAGGTCGCAACATCGCGACAACGGAAAAGCGCAGGGTCTTTTTCACAGTGACTGAGGGAGCAGCATTGTTTATAGGCCTGTGTCGCCTCGATTGAAGCCTGTAGATTTAATTAAAGGAAGCCTCCCAATTACCTAAATTGCAATTATCTTATTAACGTCAACTTTGATCTCTGTTATCGCTGCTTCATTCTCCAGCAAGACTTCTGTGGATTCTGCAGGACATGTTAGTTCTTCCCCATTTCCCGTGTCGTCGCCTCCCTGGAGGTCGGGTTCAGGACTTTACTGGGCTTCCATTGTTGTTACAAAATGACACAAATTGACACGAAGAAGCCAAGCGTTCACATTTATAATCACTTGTTATCACAAAGATATTCCATTTTTCATTTTCAATTGTCTGTTTATGTCGATGAGCACAGACACATCAAACGCCTTGATGTTTGTCTCCTCTGGTTGGTTCTTTTTGTTTTGTTTTTTGAAGAGCCAACGGTTGGGTCACGACTCTGGCCAAAACTGTGTCCCCCGGAGTTCAGATTTATCTCACTTCCCTCTTTCTGATCAAAGCCTGCACCGCACACAGCTTGATGTATCATTGTAATCTGGCTGTCGGGGCACCTGCTGCAGAACATGATATTCAATAACTCTGGAAATGGAGGGAGATGCAAGTCAAGTTTCATCTGACTTGACCAGCAGATGACGGAGATAGGCGCAGATAGCCGATCACCCCTGACGATAAGGAGAGTCGGGTTCAGTGACCCGCACACACGACTTCGGACTCTTACACACGGATTGTCATTTTGCAGACACAAGTACATGTGTGTGTGTGTGTGTGTGTGTGTGTGTGTGTGTGTGTGTATGCTCACAATGTCCCAACGCATTGCAGGCGTACAGTTGTCTTGGACTGCACTTGCTCTTCTCACAGCAACGCACTCACAAGCGACGCGAGTAGTCATTTTGGCGTGTGTTCCCACACGCACGCACACATCCAGGTCACTCTTCCCCTGGACAGATGTTTTATTCACCATTTCCCCGACGTTGAAATTTCAACAAAAAAGTCCGAGAGATTTTCAACATTGATAAACTTTGAACACGGCCCAGGTAAATTGCTGAAACGAGCGCTCGCGTCTCTTTTATTCACCAAATTTGACGCTGCCAAATTTCACGAAAACGGCTGAATTTACAGTCCAGGTGACTCTACCGCGTCATAAAGTCCACGGCTGATGGGCCTCAGGACCGAACTGTGTTTGCAGAGTGCAGATCCACAGGGACAGATGTGCGCGCGCTTTTAGGGGTTCATGGGGTGTTGATTGGACGGAGATAAGAATTTAAGTGATATCATTCTGACTTTGCTGACAAATAAATTTTGTAGCATCACCTCTAATGTTGGGCAGCAGAGAGAACGTGTCGGTCGTTGCTCCGGCAGTCATATCTGATAAGACACCGAACCCTTCTGGAAAATTATATGATGATTTTACATTGTTTCCGACTTGATGTTGGAATTTGACATGTTATGACAGACGAGGTGACCTTTTGAACAGCTATCTGGATGCCTCTTAGTGTTGTTTGAATTTGCAAAATTCTTTGAATCAGTCTTTGTTCTTCCACCCCTTTCACGGTGCTTTTCTTGGAGCGGTGCGGCCTATTTTTGCAGGCAGAGCGCGATCCCAGCGGATTGCATTGCAATGAATCGTAGGCATGGAGACGCGGAGCGATAGCATCAGGCCTCGTGTCCCCGTTCCATTACGAATGATTTTCTTCTGTCCCTCCCCAAGTACAGCTTCACATTGACAATGGAGGAGTTTAGTTTTGGGTCGATTCTCCTTTATCCATTGTAGACTTCAGACGAACTGTTGGGACACAGAGAATAGTTCCACACTTGCAACCTCGCGCTGCTGCTGCTCCAGCGCCCACTCCGTCCAGTTCCCATCACTCACTCCACATCCCTCCCCCTCTTTCCTTCTTTTTATTCTGCATACATAGTGCAACAAATCCCTGCAGCTGTACATCCAATTTCGCTGAATCCAGGGTCTCCTCACGGCGGATCACCCATCCAATTAACTTTCTTCTATATTTGGACGTAAAATGCTGCGTAGCAACGAGCATGTTCAATCCAACCCGCCAATAGCAACCGATTTGGGTTGTCACGGAGATTTGGGATTTTCATCTTTATGGAGAAATACAGGGATTTGTTTGCAATTCTGCAGCCAATTTGCAGAGGGGATCAGTCGTCGTGATTCATGCATGTAGAACAAGAAGGAACCTTGGAATTCACTCCTCATAATTCTCTGTTTTTTCATGTCAGAAAACCTTGCACACAAAACGACCCGGAAGCAAGTTTTGTTTTGGAAACCAGTTCAGTCAGAAACCGAAAAAGGCAGTTTCCAGACAAGCAAAGATGTACCTCTTTTCCTTTCGCGAACTCGTTTCGTAAATCATAAATCACGAATTTTTGTCGCGACTCATATTTCCAGAAGCGAAAGTTGGAGAGATAACAAGGACGGGCTTTGTTTCGGGGCAGCGCTCGCTGTCCGCGGGTCGCGGGGTGTTCGCATCTGGCCGGGGGAGCTCCATGAAGACGTCGTGTTGATTTCCCCGCAGGGCTCGGGCAGACCTAAACATTAGGCACGGGGTGGCTTTGTGTGCCAGTTTCAAGGGGGTGCAAGTCAAGATGTTCCGCCTGCATGCACTTTTCTGTGTCTGCGTTTGAGCGTTCGTTTTTGTACTTTTTGAAATGAAAAGAAAAGGTTTCTGAGAAATGGACAAGCGACGAGAGACTTTTCAAATTGGTCTCTGTGACAGTGCTGCTCTTTCCCAAATTTGGTCAAATTTGTCTGCAGTAGCGAGCAGAGATCTCCGCCCGGGCCGGGCGTCTGCGCCAAGCACAAGCACGCTTCCCGCTGCCACCAGCAGCTCGAAATTGAATTATTGGCCCCATTTGGTGGGAAATGGTCCTGTGCACAAACCTGCGACCCATTAAAGGGCCACAAAGAAAGTTGTCTCCCCACCGCTGCGCGCACTAATCCTTTGCTTTTCCAATGCGAGCGCCGCATTGTGGAAATGCCCAGTGAACCGGGGGAGTCCACTCCCTGCTGGGCTGACTAACAGTTCTGGTCTTTTACACATCACCGTTGGTGCCTGTGCGGAGGGGCCCCATTACGGGGCATAAAGACGTTTTGTTGGGGTCGGTGGGGAGTCGCGGCGCCACAATGCGCCGTCTGTGGAGCGTCCGAAGGTGACGACGGAGCCCGCTGCGCCCATCATTACTCGATGCTCTTTTCATAGAGCGTGCACCGAGCTCCGAAGGGGCTGTTCCAAGAATATCCGGGGTTCTGAGCTTCGGCGTTTCTCGATCAACACAATGACGAGTTCAACGAAACACACGGCCCACTGAATTTCTGGAAATATTAATATTTTTCCAATCGATGGTCTCTTTTTCTTTTGTTTTGCGCGGAACAATTTTACACAACTCCGTGGCTTCTGTTGAAACCTCACGTGAAGTCTCCGAATTTTCTAGACCAGCCCTCGTGGACCTGGGCTCACTCACCACACGTCGGATACGATTGACTGCAATGCTCATGTAGCAGTTGATTATCCCGTCACTTTGCCCCTCTATTTGGACATATGTTCATCATTCATGTCCACACCGAATGTGCCACCCTGGTGCGAAAAGTTTTCGTTTCGCGCGCTCACATCGGTTATTTTCAAATTTGTCTGCGCTGAGCTCTTGGCGGTCTGTGCGCCATGTACCCCGCATCGTTTGTTTCAGGACGTTTTACGATCACAGATTGACGACAGCAAAAAAAAGCAACTCACCAGTCTACGCTTGGGTTTGATGAGAGGTCGGTTCTGCCCGTTCATCTTGTGGTAGAGGCCGCACGCGTTGCACAGGTAGTGGCCCGTCCCGTCGCGGCGCCACAGCGGCGTCGACGTCGCGCCGCAGTTGACGCACTCGCGACCCTCTGCAACGTAACCGAACTCACGTCAACAAAACTACGTCGCACTGAACGTTCGGAGTGGAAAATTAGAACGATTTAACTTTTTTGAGGAGTCTTGATGATTGTTTTCAGTGTGTCGATGGGATCAGAAACTCATTTTCGTTTTCTCTCTTTGTCAATTTATGTTTGGAACGCAAAACCATTGAAAGTCGATTCTGTTTTGTTCAACAGTCTCAACAACAGATCGGATGACTCCGATAACGCCGTTGGTTCTGAATCGTAATCGTTGGATGCCATATTATTTCCACGAAAATTTGTTTGCAGATAATTAATTTGTGCATTTATTAATTAGTTTGAAACACGGCCGCCAGGGAGAGCTGATGTAGGTTGTCATTCATGCGTTGATTTGTCATGTGAGAATGCCATTCATACGTGGAACATTAATAAAGAATGCACTCAGAGAAAGCCCTTTCGAATCAGGCAACCTTCAGCATCCGTTTTGACGAAAATTGTTGCAAAGTGACGCTCGACATGTCTTCCAAATAGCCAATTTCTTCGTTGCACCTCCGAAATGGATGAACTTTTGCCAACACCATTTCACAGAGAAGACTCAATGTGAACCATAACAATGCACTCACACCAGCCCCACACTCACACCACAGACATACATTCCCTTTTGGCAGCATGCGATGACACATGCTCGCAGTATGAATCAGAATCATTTCGAATCGTCCACCCTCCACTTTTTGGGGATTTTTCAGAAAAGTTGATTTCGACCACGCACTCGTGTGCCTGGCCTTTGGTACACCAGTCCCACTTTCGTCGCCTCTGTGTGTGTGTGTGTGTGTGTGTGTGTGTGTGTGTGTGTGTCACGGACGGACAACGATTGGTGATCTCCGATCCTGTGACAATTAAACAGGCCACGGTGAAGTGGTGACCTCACACGCGCCTGCGAAAAGGATCAGGATTCCACACAGTTACGTATAATTCTTTTTTGCAGAGCAAGGACACGGAGAGCTGGTGAAGCTTCGGGTTTCCTTTGGAGCCTTCTGTGACAGGAACTCGGGACGTTCGCACACCGCGACGCTGCACCGCCACCGCGGCGAATCTCACGACAGCACCCCGGCTGTAATCACCGGTCTCCCAACTCCTTTGATCTCGTCAATTTTCCCCGTATTTAGTGCGAGCCCCTCGTCTAATTGGCCGCTGTCGCCAGACGAGGCTGCCAGCAGTTAGTTTTGGGCATTCTTCTGTGCAAGACACAGTGCTGGAGGAATGTGTGCGGTGCACGACCAAAGTTTGAGTGTCGGTTCCAGCATTTCGGAGCCATTCTGACATCAGCATTCTGAACCAACCCCGGATTTCCAAAACGAATTGGGATGATCTTCGCTCAACCGAGGATTCGCAAAAATTTGTCAAGGTACAGGGTTTTGTGGTTCACTCCCGACACAGAGACAAACAAGCAAGTTGCAGCTATGCCCCCTCTTGCGTGATTGTGACCACCATCAAAATAAGTCTTTCTGAAGTGTGACTTTTTGGGCTGCACACATACCTCAAGAGGACTCAGCCTCAGAACCAACCTAAACTTTAGCTTTGTTCAGGTTGCTCAACTTTTAATGAGTGTTTGAAATCTCCACTAATTTGACCAAAAATTGGACGTGAATTGTGAAAAGATGAAGTTTAAGAAAGGGTAACAGTTGACTCTTGTTTTTAATGGCGGGACATCACGGAAGCCACACTGTCATCAATACGTCTGTTGTGAGGCGATAATCACAAGGCGTCTTGAAGCAACGCACCCAGGCAAGCGCAGAAATTGTGATTATCGAACAGTTTGGCTGAAGTTCAGCACAACAAATGAATTACGAATTTATGCTGTTCGTAAAAGCTCCGATTGTGCTGATGCCAAACCAAAGGACGGGTTCAAGAAACAAATTTTCACTGTGTCTTGTCTGAAGTCACGCTAGCCGAAGAGGTAAAAAAACCCTTGCCACAGTTTGTCATCATATTATTATGGTAATTCTAGCCTTTCATGCAATTTACTGTGTTGCCCCAACAACAACTGAGGTTTTCCACTAATTTGGAAGGCGATGCTTTCTGAAAAATTCTCTCTCGGCTTTCACGGTCTTGTGTGTTCAATTGGCTCTAGCGGATTCCTTTGCAAGAAAAAAGATCTGTGCAGAAGGATTGAATTGAAGAGCTGACAATAGGCAGCAGTGGGAAATTTAGGCGATACCCCCCCCCCTACACACACACACACACTGTTGGGGATGTGTGTCATGAACATGAACGTTTTCTGGAGTTTTTCCTTTGGTGGAAACTTGTTTCTGAAATTTTCCCATTCGTTGGAAATGCGAGTAGCAGCAAATCGAAGCGAGATTGATTCGTAAATGAAGCTGCGTAAGTAAGTGGTGCACAGCTTTGGTACACCGTGTGTAAACTACAATGCCACAATGAGAGAGAGGCCACACTGTAAGAATTATCCCTCCATGGAACTGTTTTTACACAATCTTGACCTGTGTCCGACTCCACGTCCGTGTGCAGGTTTGGACAGTGCAACTTGACAAGACAATGTTCGCGACTCTATAATTTATGTATCACTGGCCGCGTTGGAACAACAAACATTTCTTTGAGACAACAACTGGAAACTCTCAGCGTTGTGAGTTGTGAGAGAGTTGACATCATTGTGGTTATTTTATCGCTGAAGCCATCAGCATAAATCTTCCTCATTGACGGACTCAGCACAACGGGCTTTGAATGGCGCGGCCCAATCTGGATGAAACGCTGCAGCGGTCCGACTCCACCTGACTCGTCAGCTGAAGCTTTTCGAGCTTCCGCGCGGTCTCATTTTATTCGGCGGGCACGGCACGATGACGCTCGGTCCCACACCCTGCCCACCACGCGTTTCGCAGCTGCGTGTCAAGTTTGATTTCATTTCAAGCGCGTTTCAATCAATGTAAAAACCAAATTCATTGATCCCTTGACTTTCTTTCTCTTGTTTTGGTGCCAAATGTCCTGTGTTTGCGTCTGCACTGTGGACCTTGGAAAGCATTCACGTGCAAACTAAGCAAAAGTAACGTCCACTTTAGAACGTGGAACATCAGTTCACATGCTGAAGACAGGGCGTCTGAACAGCGTTGTTGTGCATGGACATGCAAGGCATCGACGTGCAGGAGTTTGTTCAATACGGGTGGGAGGAGAGCATGCAGCGGAAGTGTGCCACAAAACTCGGGGTGTCGGCAGCATCAGGCTTCTCCATCTCTTATCTCTGCGCAACCATCTGGATCCAGGGCCAGATAGAGTTCGGCCCGATCCTACTCCAGCGCCACCAGATCCTCTCGTTTTCTCCTCTCAGCCCGACGGGTCAATCGGGCTGCAGAAACATGTCAACCACAAAAATAATGGCTTTCCAAGAGAAGTGCAGTTACCGATCAACACACATTTCCGAATTTCATCCACATTTTGCGTGTGCTCTTTGAGTGTCTTTCTCACACAGAATTGAAGCCTTTCAAAACTCATTTCTTGAGAACTTTCGCACGGACTATCTTCCAGGCCCTGATCCCGATCCCGATCCCGAACCTGTCACTTTCAGAGTCGGATTTCACCACCAATGAACTGGATCTAATTGAGAGTTAAACTGTCACGGCTCATTTTACCTCGGACTGGCAGCGGTTACCACATCGCTCCGATCCCTGTCACATGCCAGAGAAAGGGTCTCACCAAGGTTTTGATTGGTTTGCCCAGTTGAAAGGATCCCACAATCTTCTTCTTTTGACGAGTACAACTGTAAATGAGGCCATGCTGGCAATTTCGCCTTAATTCTTTCCTGTTTCATCATTTTGAAGGATGGGTGGCCGGGATTTTTCTTGGTCAGCACAGGTGGAATCTCGTCTTTTCCCTCGAACAGGATGCCGATTGAAGTGGGAGCTCTGGCCTCTCACGCCATTACACGCTTCATTTGATTCGCTCCTGACCATCGCACAGTTCCTGTTGCTGCTTCCTGGAAGCTGACCACCAACTGGACACACTCTCAGACCACCAGCCGGACACATTTTCAGACGATAACCGTACCACTGTGTTCTCACCAAAAGTAACAGTCGGTTGATCCGTTGGCCACTTTCTGCTTTTCCTTTGATTTTGCAAGAACCAACAGCAAAGACTGAACTCGGCTCGATCGTACAATTGCGACACGATTTGCGACTGATCCCCCTCGGTCGCGCGTGTCCGACCTGGCCACTGGTCATCTGGTTCCGATCAGAGCGAGGCACCTCCCACGGGCGCTGACACCAGGTAACGGTCGCGCATTAATGCCTCACGTTTCCTGCCATAAACCCATCAGCCACCCACTTCGTATGTCCCTCCTGCTGACCAACAGAAATTCGTCTTTCCAGTTTGACAAAGGCAGTCAAAACTCGTTGATCATCTGACAGACCAAAAGCCACAGAGGTCCAAAAAGAATCCGTCGAAAAAAGAGACCAGGGTGAGGAGAACAGAAAGGCAGGCAGATTCGAAATTTCAACCGACGGGACAAGTGAGTGCAAGTGCAGAGAAATTCGTGTGTATTTTGAGAGGCCAAAATTTGTCGGGTTGACGAAAAAATGTGCCGACAGCACGCCTGTGAAACCACAACCAAGAGAGAAAACAAGAAGCACAGCTGAGACGTTAAGTTGACGTTCAGTCTTGAGTGGAATTGAGCCCATTGTGTCATTGAGTACTTTAAATATTTAAATCATACGGTTTAAATGAACAAGCCTCAATAGAAAACAATTTCAGGAAATGTTATCTTTTCCCAATGGTAATCAGCCACTCGCGGCCATTGTTGCAGCCACGCTCCTGACGCAAGTGTCAACGGTTTGTTGACCGTCCGAATTAACGTTCTGACCCAACTGCTTTTCAAATTGAAAACACACGAACCCGTGAAATTCAAACAGAAATGAATGTGACCCACGCACATCTCAAATTATCTGGTCTGGTTTTTTACAACTCCGAATTGGGTCACCCTTTGACTCTTTGACTTGGTCACAAGAAGCCAGAATACGAGTATATGCTGGCAGAAACAGCCCGTGCTGTGAACAAGCTGCCTTGAGCCGAGGAACTTGGCAGGTATCTCCGCTGCGATCGCCAAATTCTTAATTATTGCAGTTGTAGGTGGCTGAAATATTCATGTATCTAATTCTGCTGGACGTGTCTCACAATGGTACAATATATGTCACCGACTGTGAGATGATATCGGTGGAAAATACACAAGATTATCGGATTGTGAAACAAGCAGCTACTGACGAATTGATTGGGAAGAGAAAAGACGGAAGATGCGGAAGGGGAAATAATGGAAGATTCAGAACAAAGGTCCAGTGACAAGATAGTCTGAGTGACCAGGGGGGTTTTCCCGGTGAAATGAACTGGGCGTGTGATCGTGTGTGGTGAAACTTCATGGCGCCTCAGCCCGACGGATCCACCTGTCGCCCTGTCGCTCAACCGTGTCCACCTGCGCCGACTGTTTGTCTTGGACCTGTTGGTGTCCGCCTTGCTCCCTCCCCTGCACCTGTTAGTCACCTCCCTCCTGCCCCTGCAGATGAGGTCACCGTCCCCACCGGAATGTTAATCGAGTGAAGAGCCGGAGCTGCGTCCTGATCCCCGCGGGACGCGAGTTGCGCACCGGCTCCGCTCTTCATCAGCAAAACTGTGACGAATCCGGAATCAAACTCGACAAACAACGTAAACGCTGATGATTCGGCCTGTTACTCATGGCCACTTGAGAATCGCATCAGGAAACAATTCACGTTCTTTCCATTCCCAATGGGGCAATCTCACACTCGCACGCTGGAAAATTGAAGCTGGGTTTTTGCGCAACCAAAAGTCAACAGCAGCCACCATCCTCATTCATTGTGATCTCAACAAAAATCCCCAAAACGATCAACCAATCTCCTAACGGGACTGAATGCAGGCTATCGTGGGCAACATCTGAGCGCAAAACAAAGAAACTCAGTCAAGAGCGGCGCGCTGATCTGGGAAATTTGCACACGCGCAGAAGGATGGGACGAGCCGAGGGGGGGGGGGGGGCGCCCAAAACAACAGCCAGCTTTGTGGAAAATTCTCTCAATCAAAAAGAAAAAAAAATTTTTTTGCACAAGGGTTGAATAGGGATTAGAAAATATAACAAAGGCTGGTTA